>QMCE01000188.1_pt1 | contig 29302 bp, 25 predicted proteins | sample 1821851 | NCBI WGS metagenome assembly QMCE01 (sample SAMN09453174, study PRJNA476694) | Termite gut metagenome, whole genome shotgun sequencing project. | isolation source: worker | host: Odontotermes sp. | place: South Africa:Pretoria | collected 2016-01-28 | reverse complement strand
ATAATCAAGTGTTATTTTGTGAAATTTACCTACGAAATCACTATCTGTAAAATTTACCACTTGAGTTATTTCTGTAAAAAAATCTTCCCCCCTTCCACAAAGTTCGTCATGTCAATCCTGCCCTTCAATCCCTTATTAGCGGCCCTCTTAAGCACGGAAGGCAATGCCGCCATCTGTTGGTCATGCTCTTCCCTATTCCCCAGGGCCACCTCCACTCCGCCACAGGAAAGGGTCACCTCGTCGCGGTCGCCAAACTCCACCTTGTCAACGTCTATCTGATTGTGCTTAATCAATTGGGAAACGTCCAGAACGGCCCCAAACAACTGTTCCTCTTCCAACTTGATGGGTTCGTTCATGACGAAGTCAGTATAAGGAATCCCCTCGACCAACGGAATCCCCTCCATCCTCTCCCCCGAACTCTCCAAGACGACGCCGTCCTTGTCAAAATACACGTACTCACCCATATAGGCGAAGCACGCAACCAACGACTTCTCATACACCCTCACCACCACGTCCTTCATGCTCGTCCACTCCAACTGCACTTCGCCGATGAAGGGCATCGCGTCCAAACCAAAGAATCGGTTCTTAAGGTACAGACATATGGCGTTGTCCCTCGTCGGCCCGTCAAACAGCTCGTCCTTAATTTCTTCCTCCGAATAGATTTCACTACCGGCGACGGTCATGCTGCCGATGGGGAAGCAAAACCACCCAATACCGGCGATTACCGCAAGGAGAAAAACGGCGGCAAAGATTTTCTTCATCATTCTCATGGGCTCGTCCTCATTTCTTTCCCTATATTTTCATGGCTATACTGACGCAACTTGGCATTGCGTCGCCAAACACCCTCAATCCACGTAGCGTATGTCGGCTCCCAAGCTCGTCAAATCCCTTACGACGTCCTCGTAGCCCCTTTGTATGTATCGCAATCCCTCGACCCTCGTCGTACCTTCCGCAAAGAGTCCCGCCAATGTGAGCGCCGCGCCTCCCCGCAATTCCTTCGCCTCCACATGGCTGCCGCATAGCGCCTTCACTCCGTTGATTTGCGCCTTCTTGCCATCTATCCTGATGTCGGCCCCCATTGCGACGAGGGGGTCCACCACTTGAAACCTCGCGTTAAAAATGCTCTCCATCACTATGCTTCGTTGTTGCTCCGCCAAACACAGCGCCGTCATGACTTGGGACTGCATATCCGTTGGAAATCCCGGAAAAGGTGCGGTCACGACGCTGGACACGCCCCTCGGCCTGCCGTCCGAAGACACGGTCAGGAACCCGTCGCCCATCGACGTACGACAACCCATTTGCCGCAACACCGGCAAAATGCCCACCATCTGCGCCTCCAAATCACCCCGCAGGGTTACCTCCCCCCCCACTCCGGCTACGGCACAGGCGTAAGTGCCCGCCACGATGCGGTCGGAACTCATGTGAAAGGAAACGTCGTACAATTCCTCCACCCCGTCAACGACAATTCGTCCGGTTCCGCCGCCCTCCACCTTGGCCCCCATGTCGCCAAGGAATTCGCAGAGTTCATATATCTCCGGTTCCCTCGCCGCATTGTGGATTACCGTCCGCCCCTCGGCCCGTACGGCCGCCAAAAGGATGTTCTCGGTCGCACCCACGCTGGGGAACGACAGATGGATGTTGACCCCCCTCAGACCGGTGGCGCTCAACCGTATGGACGTCTCACTCTCCACCAGACGCGCCGACATTGCTTGGAACGCCGCCAGATGAAAGTCAATCGGCCTTTCCCCAATGGAACACCCACCGGGAAGCCCCATCGTCACGTCGCCCTCGCGTCCAAGCATTGCCCCCATGAGCAATACGGAAGCCCGCAACCGTCGCACGTACTCGTCCCGAATCACGTTGCCCGTCAAATACCTGGCGTCTATCGTCAATTGGTTGCCACTCAGGTTCATCCGACAACCAATGCTCTCCATCAGCCTCATCATACTAGCCACGTCTAATATCACGGGACAGTTTTCAATCACGGTCGTCCCTTTGTTCAAAATTGCCGCCGCCATAATGGGCAGCACCGCGTTTTTGGAACCCTGTACGTTGATTTCCCCCCGTAGCCGATTCCTTCCCACCATCTCAATGGAAGCCAAATTCTACACTCCCGCCATTCTCCGCATTACTATTACTATATGCCCGTAATGGCGCAGTTGTGCTTACAATTTAATTTGGTTCGATACGCCAAGCACCAACCCCATCTCCGCCAACAGGATGGTGACGGACGTACCCCCGTAACTGATGAACGGAAGGGGGATGCCCGTAGCCGGGATGGAACTCGTCACCACCGCTATGTTGATGACGACTTGTACCGCAATGTGTACCATGACTCCCACGCATATCAATCCACCGAACAAGTCCGGCGCACTTATGGCGACGATCAAAATGCGCCACAGCAGCATGAGGAAGAGGGTGATGACGACGATGGCCCCGAACAACCCCAACTCTTCACAAATGACGGAGAATATCATGTCGTTTTCCGCCTCTGGGATGAACCCCAACTTCTGCATGCTCTCCCCTAGTCCCGTGCCGAACAAGCCGCCGGAAGCGATGGCGTAGAGTCCTTGCCGAATCTGCATGGCGCCTTCGTGCGTCTCCACCTCCCTCCACATTTGGATGCGCTCCGCACGAAACCCTTCGCCAAGAAATATGTAGGCGGAGCCCACCGCCACCAGCACGATTCCCACGACGAAGTAATACCACTTCCGTTTACTCGCCACGAAACTAATCCCTACGACGATGGCGCAGATTACTATGGCCGTACTCATGTTTTCCATGCCAATGAGCAAAATAATGGGCGCCATATAGACGAATATGCGAACCACCCCCCACACGCCGTTCAACAGTTTGGGGGACAGGTACACCACGTAGGACACGAACAAGATGGCAACCACCTTGGCTATCTCGGAAGGTTGGAACTGCAAGGGGCCGATTACCAACCACCTTTTGGCGCCATTCACCACTTGGCCAAACCTAATTACCGCCACTTGCATGCCGACGGATAGGATGTAACCCCACATTACCAAGCGGACGCCCAAAAACTTCTTTATGTACGTTCGGTAGTTAATCTTGGAGACGACGAGCATACACGCGATACCGATGGCCGCGCACATCCCTTGTCGGATGAGGAAGTACTCCGCCGGCCTTCCCAGACGCTGGGCCTTGAAGGAACTGGTACTGTATATCATGACTAGCCCAAACCCCGCCAAAAACAAGGTCAGTATGAGCAGGGCGTAGTCGTAGAAGTATTGCTCCCTTGACCGCCCCTTCCCAACCGTACGCGTCCCAGCCGTACGCGTCCCAGCCGTACGCGTCCGTTCCGTGTAAGTTTGCGCCATGCCTTCGTCCTTCCCTTCTCATTCCATTACGTATTGCTTGAAGCGGTCGCCCCGCTCCTCGTAATTGGCAAACATATCCCAACTGGCACACGCGGGCGACAGTAAAACCGCATCTCCCGCCTCGGCGTGTTGCCTGCAATACCGAACCGCCTGTTCCAAACCGTCCACCAACACACATTGGTGGAACCCCCGCTTCTTCGCCTCGTCGGCGATTTTATCCTTCGTCTGCCCAAACAGGACGAGTCCCTTGACCCCGCCCGCAAACGAATCAATCCACCCACCATACTCCGCACCCTTGTCATACCCGCCGCCGATGAGCCACGTGGGTGCGGCCATTGCCTGAACGCCCTTGATGGCGGCGTCGGTATTGGTGGCCTTGGAATCATTGTAATAGGTCACCCCGTCGCGCTCGGCCACGTATTCAATGCGGTGCGGAATCGCCCGGAACCGCATGACGGCTTCCCGAATCGCCTCCAAGGGAACCCCCATGCTCATCCCTGCGGCCACTCCGGCCATGACGTCCTCATACATATGTACCCCCACCACTTGTAACTCCGACGTATGGCATAGGATTACCGTCTCTCCCCCTTGTTTGCACGCGATGTTGCCGTCCCCGTCAAGGTATACCCCTTCTTCCAGCGCCCGAACGGAGCTAAAGTACACAATCCTCGCAGCCGTCTCATCCGCCATACCCCGAAGCGCCCCGTCCTCGTAATTCAGGATCAAGACCTGCTCCTTGGACTGGTTCTTCGTTATCCGCTTCTTGGCGGCCGCATAGCCTTCCATTGTATGGTGGCGGTCCAAATGGTCCGGCGTCAAGTTCAGGATGACGCCCACTTCCGGTCGAAACGCGTCAACCGTCTCCAATTGAAAGCTGCTGACCTCCGCCACCGTTATGGATTCCCGATTCGTATCGCCCACTACGGACGTATAGGGAATCCCTATATTGCCTACCACAAAAACTCTTCTGGACGGAAGCCGCCCCATAATCTCGCCAATCAGCGCAGTCGTCGTCGTCTTGCCATTCGTCCCCGTTATGGCGACCACTTTGCCCTCGTCAAACCGATAAGCCAACTCCAGCTCGCCCCAGATGGGAACCCCCGCCCGTTTCAGACGAACGGCCAATTGGGAGTCCATCGGCACCCCGGGGCTGACGACGGCAATATCCAACCCGCCAATCGCGTCATCCGACAATTCCCCCACGCATAGGCCCACCCCCGCGGGAGCGTCCTTCTTGACGCGTTCCACCGACGCGTCGGCGTTTTCGTCAAACAACAGCACCTTGGCCCCCTTTGCGTCAAGCAACCTCGCCGCGGCCATACCACTGACCCCGGTGCCCACCACCAACGCCATCCGTCCTGCCAAATCCATACGTATCCTTCTCTCCTACAATCCCAACAGTGCAATGAGACACAAAACCGTGGTTATTACGGAAAACACCGCCACCACCCGCGTCTCGGACCATCCGCCCAGCTCAAAATGGTGGTGTATCGGCGCCATCCTGAAGATGCGTTTCCCACCCGTCAACTTAAAATACCCCACTTGTAAAATGACCGACAACAACTCAATGGGATAGATCAATCCCACAATCGCAATAAACAGCGGCATCTGCATCATGTAAGCGGTTGCCGCGACAAACCCCCCCAACGCCAGTGAACCGGTGTCCCCCATAAAGACCCTGGCCGGATAGACGTTGTACAACAAAAACCCCAACAGGGAACCCACTACCGCACCCGTAATTGGGGAAACCCCGCTGCCCTCACCGATGGCCACCACCGTAAAGAAGGTGGCGATCAGCACCGTCAGACTCGCCCCCAATCCATCCAAGCCGTCCGTGAAGTTGGAGCCGTTCACGGTTCCAATAATGATGAGGAACATCAGCGGAACGAACAACCCCGACACGTCGAGGAACCTCCCCGGCATGAAGGGAATCCTCATCTTCGTCCCAACGTCCGTATATTGGATGAAGTAAAAGGCAAAGATGGCGGTGACGACAATCTGTCCCAACATCTTTTGCCACGCCCTTAAGCCTGTGGAACGTTTGAGCACCACTTTGATATAGTCGTCCAAGAAACCGACCAACCCACACCCCAACGTCATGAAGAGGATGGGGAGCGACTCTTTGTTGTCCTGTACGTACAGCAAGGTAGTGATGACGATACTCGACAATATGATAAGCCCCCCCATGGTGGGGGTCCCCGCTTTTTTCAAATGGCTCTCCGGCCCCTCCTCCCTGACGAATTGCCCAAATTTGAGCTTCTTAAGAAAAGGGATTACGACGGGGCAGAGAATTACGCTGATGACGAACGACACGATAACCGGCACTACCTTTTCAAAATGCATACCCTTCCTCCTTGCCATTTACTTTGTTTCTCTTTCGCATTACTCCTATTATAGCCTATTTAAAGTACAGAATCAAGTTGCCATTCACATTCACCGTCTCGCCCGCGGGCGGGAACTGTTCCGTCACCATTTCCCCCTCCCCTATACAACGCACGTCGCCAAACCCATACTTCTTGGCTTCTTCCTCGGCTTCCGCCCTGGCCTTCCCAACAAAGTTCCCCACCGTTATCGTCCCCACGCCATATTCTTCCCTGTCTCTATCCGTATATTCTGGTTCGACCCCCACATACGGCAAAGCGTTGCTCAACAGTTGTGCAACGACGGGTGCCGCCACCGTGCCGCCATAGTAAATGCCTACGGGTTCGTCTATCAAAACCAACGCCAACATCCGCGGTTCGTCCGCAGGCGCAAACGCAAGGCACGAGGCAATGTACTTCCCACTGCGCCTGGGCAACTTCTCCGACGTCCCCGTCTTCGCCCCCACGCGGTATCCCGGCAAATACGTCTGTTTGCCCGTTCCGTCGGAGACGACCAACTCCAACAACTCCTTCAACGTATCCGACGTCTCCTCGCTAATCAAGCCGTCCTTCGTCTCATATTCCAACGCGCGGGCGTTGCCGTCCGACGCCCCAAGAACCTCCATCCCAAAATGGGGAACCACGAGTCTTCCCCCATTGATCATGGCGCTTACCGTCGTGGCCAAATGGATGGGCGTCATTTGGAAGGACTGGCCAAACGATATGGTGGCCAACTCCACCGCCCCCACGTTCTTCTGCTGGTGCATGATGGTTGCGCCTTCCCCGGGAAGGTCGATGCCCGTCTTCTTGTTGACTCCAAATTTATCTAAGTATCGGAACATGTTCTTGACTCCGACCCTTGCACCCACATTGATGAATACGGGGTTGCAGGAATTCTTCATCCCCTCGACGAACGTCTCCCCCCCGTGGCCCCCCGCCTTGTGGCAGCGTATCCTGCGGTCCTCGACCACGGCAAACCCCGGACAACTAAACGTGTCGGACAATTTGACCACGTCTTCCTCCAGTGCGGACGCCGCCGTGATAATCTTAAACGTGGAACCGGGTTCAAAGGAATCGTTGATGCAGTAATTCCTCCACCGGTTGTTCAACAGGTCCATCGTCTCCTTGTCGGTCAACCCCTCCCCTACGCCGTCCTCCAGCGTAAACGGGTCGTTGAGGTCGAACTCCGGAACGTTCACCATGGCGTATATCTCACCATTTTGCGGATTCATCATAATGACGTTGACTTGCTTCGCCTGTTTCTCCTCCATAACCTTCTTGGCGGCCTGCTCGGCAAATTGCTGTATATTTACGTCAAGACTCAGACGCAAGTCGTTGCCGGCTATCGGTTCCAACCTGTCTTCCGCCGCATTCTCAATTTCAATTCCCGCGGCGTTGGTGAGCGTCAATATCGCCCCGTCCTTCCCCTTCAACGTATCCTCGTACTTGGCCTCCAACCCGACGATGCCTTGGTTGTCCCCGCCCGTGAACCCAATCACCTTCGAGGCCAAGCTGCCGTATGGGTAAAAACGCTTATAGTCCTCGTCAACCATGACCCCGGCCATCTCATAGGAACGTATGCGGTCCGAGGTCTCCTTGTCCACGTTGGCGCGAATCCTCTCGATGGACGAGCGCTTTTCCACCCTTTTGCGGACCCATTCCTCATCCAGCCCCAATTCCCTCGTCAGGATGGATATCACCTGTTCGGGCTGCTTCACCTGATTATGGATGACGGAAACGGTAGAGACGGGCTTGTTGCCCGCCATCTCCACGCCGTTGCGATCGTAGATGGTCCCTCTGGCCGCCTTAATGGGGCGTTCCCTCTCTTGGACTTCCTTCGCCTTCCCTCCATAATACTCCGCCCGATATATCATCAAGTATCCCAACCGTATCGTGAGCGCCAAGGACAAGACGCAGACTATGGCGAATACAAGGACGCATCCCTGTCTTTGAAAGGTTTTGCTGTTAATCGTCGCCTTACTCATGGAGCCTCCCATTGCATAGGGTGTCTCTCTATTCTATGAGGTGGCGTATAAAGGTTATTCTCCATTTCAAGTAAATTAACGATTATTCGGCGGGGTCCCCTCCTTCTGGTTCCGGTTGTCCTTCGTCCGTAACGGGGGTCCCTCCTTCTGGTTCCGGTTGTCCTTCGTCCGTGACGGGAGCTTCCTCATTCTTTCTGGTAGGATATATCTCAAGAAATGGTAGGACTTCTTCTAAGAGACCCGATGCAAACGCGGTGGCAATCCCGCTGTGCGCCTGGTCATCCACATGCGGTTGGTCAATTACCACGTAGATGGCCAATTGCGGTTCCTCCAACGGAGCGAAGCCAAGGAAGGAGACCAAATAATTGTCTTCCGACGTACCCCCTGACTCGGCGCGCTTTTCCGCCGTCCCCGTCTTGCCACATATCTCGTAACCCGGTACCTTCGCCCCCACCGCACTTCCCCGTTCCACCGCCTCGTAAAGTGCGCCGCGGATGAAGTCACTCGTGGTTTTGGACACGGTTTGTTTGGAGAGGTACGACGAGCGTTCATGAACCGTCGCCCCCCGCTCGTTGAGAATCTGCTTTACAACGTGGGGTTCATGGTAATAGCCGCCGTTGATGAGCGAACAAAATCCGGCCAACATTTGAATCATGGTGACGTTCTCCGTCTGCCCAAAGCTACTCGTCGCCATTTCGACTTGGTTGAAATTCTCCAAGGAATGGATGATTCCGGCGGCCTCTCCCGGCAAATCAATACCCGTCACCTTGCCAAAGCCAAAGAAGGATTTGTAACGGTGGAAGTTGTCCCTGCCCAATCCTTTCACCATCTGCATGAGGGCGTCGTTACAAGACTCTTCCAACGTCCCACTCAACGTCAACGTCCCATGCCCGTTTCGATTGACGCAACGTATGCGGTACCCTCCCACCACTTCCGCCCCGTCACAGGCGAACGTGGATTGCTCCGTCACCGCCCCTTCTTCCAATGCGGCGGACACGGTAAACGGCTTATAGGTGGAACCCGGTTCGTAAGTGTCGCTAATGCAAAAATCGCGCCAAATTTGATTAAGCGCCTCCTCCGTCTCTTCCTCCGTCATTTTCTCTATCTCGTCCGCCTTGTAGAAACCGGTCAAATCCCTCGGGTTGTTGAGGTCATAGGTCGGGTAGCCCGCCATGGCGTAGATTTCGCCGTTGCTCGGATTGGCGAGTATGACCCCCATGTTCTCACTCCCAACCTCCTTCTGCCATTCATCCATCTGCCGCTCGACAATCCTCTGCACGTTGGCGTCTATCGTCGTTACCACCGTATTGCCGTTTTCCGCCGGCCGCAGCGTTCGCTCCAGGTTGAGTTCCGCGTCGAAATAACCGTACTCCCTCCCATTCGTCCCATTCAACCATTCATTGTACGTGTTTTCCACGCCCCACAATCCTTCGTCTTCCGAGTTCGAGAACCCGACGACGTGGCAGGCGATGGTTCCCATGGGGTATTTCCTTGCATATTTTTCTTCCAACCATACGCCGCGCAGCTGCAACCTTTTTCCCTTGTCGTCATGCTTCCGCAGCTCCTCAACCTTCGCATTAAACGGCTCCACCGTCGGCGTATCCATATCCATACAACTCTGTACGCGCACGTACTGTTGGTCGGGCTTCTCTGACAGGATTCCTTCCACTTCCGCCACCGCTTCCGCGCCAAAGCACTCGCGAACGATGTCCAAACCCGCCTTCTCGTGTTCGTCATTCTCCTCGTCAAGCAGGTACCGGGGGTCAACCATCAAATCATACACGTGTACGCTGGTCGCCATCGTGGTGAGGTTGCGGTCTTTGACGTCGCCCCGCTTATAGGGTATCACGCTGCTCATGTAGGTCTGTTGGGACAGAACCCTCCTCCTATACCCATCCCTCTTGTTCTGGCTCAACGCTTGAATACGCCAAACCAACAGGGAGAACAGGACGAGGATGACGAAAAACACGAAAATCAAGGTTGCCTGCATATTTCGCGCAAACGGTTTTCTTCTCTTTGGACGCCTTCTTCCACTACTTCCTCTTCTTTGTATCGCCATTCGTTTATATTCCTTTTATCCCACTCCCCCATTCTGGGAAAGGGCTTACTCGGGGATGTCCGCATACTGCCTGACTCGGTCACTCTTCTTCCCGTCGTACGTGAGTACTTGTCCCCTTTTTGCGTGTACCATGCCCAATTCCTTAGTCGCCTTTTTGTATATGGCGTCAAGGTCGATGGACGACTCGATCATTTCCAACTGTGCGTCATTCTGCTTCTTAAGGTCGGCAACGTCTTTTTCCAACTCAATGACTTGGTCATCCAACGAACTGATTTCGAATTGTAACCCCACATAGGCCGTACAAATGTAAAACATGCAACAAATGGAGACAAAGACGATGAGACAGGTTAGGCCGTCCATGCCCTGCTTTTTCTGCCTTTTTCTCGTCCTCGTCCTTACGGCCGGTTGGGGATTCCCCGCGGGCCTTACAGGTCTTGCCCGTTCTTCTCGCCTTACGGGAACGACCTCCAACCGTCTTGCGGCGTTCCCATCCGTCATTTCTCCTTGATACCCAATCCTTCTGTCATAATTCGGTCTTTGGCCCGTCAAGCTTCTCGCCCCCAATCCGTTCATGATATAGTTCCCTATACTGTTACGCCTTCTCAAACACTCTTAACTTGGCGCTCTTCGCCCTCTTATTCTTCTCCACTTCCTCCTCGGAAGGTATGGTGGGTTTCCTCGTTACCACTCTTCCAAGTGGCTTCTTGCCGCATACGCATACGGGAAATTGGCTCGGACAGGTGCATGGGTTCTCATATTCCCGGAACGCCTCTTTGACGATTCTGTCCTCCAAGGAATGAAACGTTATGACGCACATCCTGCCTCCCCGGTTCAGGGATTCCACCATGCCTCGAAGACTTGCCGACAATACGTCCAACTCCCCATTGCACTCAATACGAATGGCCTGAAAGGTCCGTTTGGCCGGATGGCCCGACGTTCGCCGCACTTTGGCCGGTATGGCCGCCGTAACGACCTCCACCAACTTACCCGTCGTCTCAATGGGTTCCTTGGCCCTCGCCATGACGATGTGCTTGGCTATGTTCTTGGCGAACCTGTCCTCCCCGTAGTTCCTGATGATGCGAAACAAGTCGCGTTCTGTATATTCGTTGACGACGTCCCTCGCCGTCTTCCCCTTCCTGTCGTCCATCCTCATGTCGAGCGGTGCGTCCACGCGATAGGAAAACCCCCTCTCCGCCGTGTCCAATTGGTGGGAGGACACCCCCAAATCCAACAGCACCCCGTCCACTCCCTTAATCCCGCATTCCCGTAGTATGGCTTCGTAATTGTCGTAATTGTCGCGGACTACTCTCGCCCTGTCCACAAACGGCTTCAACCTCTCCGTGGCTGCCCGTACCGCGTCCTTGTCTTGGTCAATCCCCAGGAAGCGGCCTTCGCCCGACAACCTCGCACACAATTCGTACGCGTGCCCCGCACCCCCTACGGTCCCATCTACGTATATTCCATCCTCTTTTATGTCAAGTGCGTTTAAAACCTCGTCCAGCATCACCGATACGTGCCGAAATTGTTCTATAGCCATACGCCCTCCTGTGTTTTCACAAAGATACTTGCGAGAGGTATCGACCGAACGGTAACCTTAGAATCTTACGTCGAAATCCGCCATACTGTCGGACATCTTCTCCATATCTTCATAACTGTCCACCGTCTTGTACTTTCCTTTGCTCCATATCTCCACCTTGTTCATCATCCCTATGAAGACCGACTCTTTTTCCAAACCCGCATATTCCCGTAAATGGGAAGGCAATAGTATTCTTCCCTGCTTGTCCAACTCGCATTCACACGCGCCCGATAGGAAAAACCGTTTCAATTCCCTTCCGTTCTTCGTGTTGTCCGGCACGTTGGCCATGAAATTGGCGGCAACCCGCTCCCATTCCGCTATTGGATAGGCGTACAGACACTCGTCCCAACCTCTGGTAACGACAAAACTATCACCCAGACCCTTGCGTAGCTTGCCCGGTATGATGATTCTTCCCTTTGGGTCGACGGCGTGATTGTACGTGCCCATAAACATCGGACTGGATTCCACGATAATCCCTCCACTTCTCACCACTTCCTACCACTTGACTCCACTCATGACACAATAATACCTTATTTATGATGAGAATGCAACACAAAATTAATTCAAATTGTGTTAACATTTTGTTAATCACTTTGTAAAAACCCTCAAAAACACGCAGTTTTTTCGTGCGATTTTGTGCGCTTTCACTATATGTTGTAGAAAAAGGGGGGCGCGGGAACCTTGTCCACTAAATATGGGGACTTTTCTGTTTACTTTTTGTTCACAAATTTGAATTATACAAAAGTGTGTAAAATGCGTACGAAAAAACGTGCAATAATGTGTAAAACGGCACAAAAAAACCATGCAATAATGTGTAAAACATACCTTGAAATCCATGCCAAAACGTGTTATGATGCGAGATGTACGGCGTGGGCCGCGCAAAACGAGACTCACAAAGTTGTAGAGAGGTGACCACATGATTCGAAACGCTTTGGGCAAGCTGACGGCTTGGAAGAATGATCCAGAGAGAAAGCCCCTGATATTGAAGGGGGCGAGACAGGTCGGCAAGACTTGGCTCATGGACGAATTCGGCAAGACGCAGTACAAAAACCATGTCAGCTTTAACTTCGACGAGGAAGACGAGCTGAAATCCATCTTTGAAGCCAATAAGAATCCACATAGGATTGTCGAATTGTTGGGACTGCTCAGCGGACAAAAAATCACCCCTCACGAGACCCTCGTCATCTTTGACGAGATACAGGAATGCCCCGCCGCATTGAACGCGTTAAAGTATTTCAGGGAAAAGGCAAACGAATACCACGTCATTACGGCCGGCAGTCTGCTGGGCACGTTGTTGGCCCAGCCCAAATCCTTTCCCGTAGGGCAAGTCAATTTGCTTGACCTCCATCCCTTGTCCTTTGATGAATTCCTCGCCGCAACGGATGAAACGCTCTACGCTTATTTCACCCAAATAGAAAAGGGGCAGACAATCGAAACCCTGTTCCACAACCGTCTGCTGGAAGCGTACAACTACTATCTGATTATTGGGGGACTTCCCGAATGTGTCGCATCGTGGATTAAGCACAAGAACCCGCAAAAAATCAGTCAAATTCAAAACGAGTTAATCACCATATACGAGAATGATTTTGCCAAGCACAATGGCAACGTCAACAGCGGCAGAATACTGTTGGTATTTCGCAGCGTCGTTTCCCAGCTTGCAAAAGGCAACGAAAAATTCGTATACGGTTGCGTGAAAGAAGGTGCGAGAGCCAGAGAATTTGAGGAGGCCATCGAATGGCTGGCGTCTGCGGGAATGCTTAACCGCGTTTACAACGTTTCCAAGCCGGAACATCCCCTGAAAGCCTTTGACCAACCAAGCTACTTCAAACTCTTTCTGTTTGACACGGGACTACTAAAATATATGGCGGGGATTGACAACGCCGCCATCCTCCTAAAAAGTGATTATCAATTCAAGGGAGCGCTGACGGAAAACTACGTCCTACAGCAATTAAAGGGGCAGTTTGACGTGGCCCCCCGTTTCTTTGCGGATGGACGCGGAGAAGTGGATTTCGTGATCCAAAATGGAATTGAAATCATTCCCATGGAGGTGAAAGGCGGCGAAGACAAACACGCCGCCAGCTTCAAATCCTACATCCGGGACAGGCAGCCGCGTACCGCCATTCGATATTCGAAACGCGGTTACTCCACGGACGGGGCCATCACCAACATCCCACTCTACCTTGCCGGGATTACCAATCGGCTGATCTGAAAACCCACTTACCAGCCTCTTTACCTTCAACGGCGAGACCAGTACGCGTTAAGGATTTCCATATATTTTACCTCTCCGCCAACTCATCCGATGCGGATTTTCGCCTTGCCGCAAGTCTTCTAGTTAGGAACAATACGACGGCCACCGCCATCATGGCGACGGACAGCAGTTGGGACACGGGAAGGTTGGTTCCCCACAACAGCAGCTGGTCGGTTCGCAACCCCTCTATCCACACCCTCCCCAGTCCATAGCCAAAGAGGTACAACAAGAGGATTTCCCCGTCCACCTTCTTCCGTTTGGTAAAGAAAAGCATGAGGAGCAATACCGCCACGTTCCACAACATTTCATATAAAAACGTGGGATGGACTTGTATGTAGGTCGCCCCATCCACCTCGGCCAAATGTTCAAGCATCTTCGCCGTGACGCTGTCGGCGGCGACCTCCGACTGTTTGAGTTGCATGGCCAACAAGCCGCCTGAATAATCGCCAAACGCCTCGCGGTTAAAAAAGTTCCCCCACCTTCCGAGTATCTGGCCGAGAATCAATCCCGCTATGCCGGTGTCGGCAAACAGCCAAAAGGATATCTTCTTGATGCGGCAATATACGATTGCCGTCGTTATGGCGCCTATTACGGCGCCCAGAATGGCCATTCCCCCGCCGCGCGTATTGAAAATCTGAATCGGGTCGTTTTTGTAGTAGTCCCATGCGAACGCCACGTAGTACAGCCTCGCCCCTATAAGGGAGGTGATGACGACGTATAGGGCAAAATCCAAATACTGATCGGGATTCTGCCCCGTCCTCTTCGCCTGCCATACGGCCATCATCACCCCCGCCGCAATGCTGAGGGCCATGATGACGCCATAGTATGCAATACCAAAGCCAAACACGTCAATCGTCTTGCCCACCTGTTCCAGTTCGATTCCCAGATTGGGGAACCTGATGTCAGCCGCCATGTTCATATATGTACCTCCATGTTTATTGCACCCTTGAACCTAGAAAACGCACAGTTCTTCATTATAGAGCCTTGGTGCCGTTCACACCCACAGCCAGGCATCTTCCCTTCGTCGGTCAACAGGCGAGCCATACACGAATTTCGAGGGACATTTGGATGCGTCGGCATCCGAACTTGGTAGTTACAAGTTCGATGCCGCTACGTATCCAACTGAGCGCAAGCGGTCCCGAGGAATACGTGTACTGGTCTCGCCGTCAACAAAGGAAAGACACTGGCTGGGTGTGAACGGTACCGACCTATACGTTGAAACGGAACAGCACCACGTCCCCGTCCTGCACCACGTACTCCTTACCTTCCAATCGCACCAAACCCTTTTCCTTGGCCGCCTGTTGGCTTCCCCAGCGGACTAAATCGTCATAGTTGACCACTTCCGCCCGAATAAACCCCTTCTCAAAATCCGTGTGAATCTTTCCCGCCGCCTGCGGCGCCTTCATCCCCCTCGTAATGGTCCAAGCCCTCGTCTCTTTGGGGCCGGCCGTCAAATAACTGATGAGTCCCAGCAAATGGTAACTGGCGGCAATCAACTTCTCCAGGCCGGATTCCTTGACGCCCAACTCCTTCAGGAAATCCTTCTTCTCCTCTTCGTCCAACTCCGCCAATTCCTGCTCCATACCGGCACATACGACGAAAACCTCGGAACCCTCCCGCTCCGCATGTTCCCTCACGCGTCCCACCTGGGGGTTGTCCGCTCCGTCGTCCGCCAACTCGTCCTCCCCGATGTTGGCCGCATAGATGACGGGCTTGCCCGTCAATAGGTTCATGAGTTCCAACCATTCCTTTTCTTCCTCGCCCTCCGGCAAGAAATTCTTCGCCAATGCGACGGTACCCGACGCACCATCCTCCAAGAACGCCTTCACTCGCTCCGTGAACTGCAGCTCCGCTCCCACCTTCTTGTCGTTCTTGGCACCCTTGCCAAGCCTCGCCGCCCTCCGCTCCAAGAACTCGATGTCGGAGAAGGCCAATTCCAAATTGACGGTCTCAATATCTCGAATCGCATCCACCCCGCCTTCCACGTGGACTACGTTGTCGTCTTCAAAACACCTTACTACGTGGACGATGGCGTCCACCTCCCTGATGTGCGACAGGAATTGGTTGCCCAACCCCTCGCCCTTGGAAGCCCCCTTTACCAAACCCGCAATGTCCACAAATTCCATGACGGCGGGTACCGTCTTCTCGGATTGGTGCATGTCGGTGAGCACCTTGAGCCTCTCGTCCGGAACCATCACGACCCCCACGTTCGGGTCGATGGTACAGAAGGGGTAATTGGCGGATTCCGCCCCCGCCTTGGTTAACGCGTTAAATAATGTGCTTTTCCCCACATTGGGTAAACCAACGATTCCTATCTTCATTCCATCCTCCATCACTTAGTCGTTGCCAACGCCAAAGGCGTTTTTATCCCTCATTTATATTTTCTAAATATCTTTAAGAACATTTCCACGTTGTTGGTAATATTGCCATGAAACACGGCGGTTCCCGCTACAATCACGTTCGCACCCGCATCCAATACCCGCTCCACGTTGGACAGGTAAATGCCGCCGTCCACCTCCACGTCCAAATCAAGCCCGTGCCTGTCGATGTAAGCCCTGACCTTCTCAATCTTCTTGATGGAGTCCTCCATGAAGTTCTGCCCCCCGTACCCAGGGTTGACGCTCATAACCAACACCATGGACACGTGTTCCAATATCTTCTCCACTTCGGCCACGTCCGTCTCCGGACGAATGGATACGCCCGCCTTAAGTCCCGCCTTCTTGATGCGGTCAATCGTCTCAAGGACGTTTTCGCACGACTCCAAATGCACCGTTATGCCATCCGCCCCCGCAAATATGAATTTGTCGATGAGCCGTATCGGATCCTGCACCATCAAATGCACGTCGAAAAAATGGTTCGTGCATTCGCGAATCCCCTCAATAACGGGAATCCCTACTGACAAATTGGGTACGAACACTCCATCCATCACGTCAATATGCACGTATTCGGCCCCTGCACGCGTCGCCTCTTTTATATCCTTCCCCAATCCGGCAAAATTCGCCGCCAGTATCGAGGGGGCCAGCTTATATTGAATCGCCATTCATTTCCCTCCTTACACGGTTTATACGAATCGCTCCCCTTGTTTCAAGGTTTCAAACATCTTCACGTAATTCCCATAACGCGCTTCGTGTATCCCGCCTTCCTCTACCGCCTTCTTTACGGCACAATCCCGCTCACCCACGTGAACGCAATCTAGGTATTTGCAGTTGGTTCCGTATGGCGCAAATTCCGGAATACATTCCTTCAATTCTCCCGCCGCCATCTTGGGTGGCTCCAACGAACTGAATCCAGGGGTATCCATCACGTAGCACCCATCCAACGCGAACAGTTCCGAATGTCTCGTGGTGTGTTTCCCTCTGCCTCCCTTGCCACTCAACGCCCCCACCTCCATGCCCGCCGACGGGTGGAGGTAATTCGTCAACGAGGACTTGCCCACTCCGGAAGGCCCCGCCAACACCGTCGTCTTGTGCGCAAGGCACTCCTTAAGGACGTTCATGTTCTCCCCCTCCTTGACGCTGAAAAAGAGGATTGGATAACCGCTCCTCTTATATATCTCATGAATCCATTCCGTATTGGCGCCGTCGTCAACGTCCACCTTGTTCATGCCAATCAACGCCGGCACGCCCACCTGCTCCATCCGTACCAGAAACACGTCCAACAAGTACAGGTTGGGTGGCGGGTTGGCGGTGGCGAACACCGCCATGGCTTGATCCACGTTGGCGACCGCCGGCCTCTCCAAGCAATTCTTGCGCTGGTAGACCTCGACCACGTTGCCTTGCGTCTTGACGCCGTCCACCACGTCAATCCGAACGTCGTCCCCGACGAGGGGCTTCACCTTCCGGTTGCGAAATATCCCTTTGGCCCTACACTCAAACACCCCTTCGCCCATTACGTGGACATAGTAAAACCCCGCAATCCCCTTGATGATTTTGCCCCTCATTGCGTCGCTTCCACTCTCTGGAGCGAGACGGCGAACGTCCCGACCAACACGTCGTTCCTGTAAACGTCCAGTTCCCCATTGCTCTCACTAAATCCCTCGAAATCCACCCTGTATGGGAAACTGTAATAGCCCAACGTGATGGAATTGACTTCCTTGGTCTGCCCGTCTTGCCTTAGCACGAACCGAAATACCGCCGTCTCGTCGTCACTCGCAAACCCTATGGGACTTTCGATGGTGTGCGACCCCTTATACACGTAATGGACCGGCGCCTGCGTGGGCACTGGCTTCGCCCCCAGACTCACGACGACGTCTATGGCCGTTCCTTCCGTCACTTCCGTATTCTTTTTGACGCCTTGCTTGCACACGGTTCCCGCCGCGTATTTTGCGGAGTACTTGTTCTCAGACGCCCCTAATGCAAGACCCACGTCCTCCAACGCCTTCTTCGCCTGATTCTTGCTCAAACCCAACAAGCTTGGCACCTTGACTTTCTTAATTTCTTGACCCATGCTAATGTATATGGTCACCCTGTCGCCTTCCCGAACCTCTTCCCCACTTGCTGGCTTCGTACGAATTACGGTGTCCTTCGGTATCGTGTCGTGGTACTCCGTCTCCTGGTCCACCATTAGGCTCATCTCCAACAATGCGTCCTGTGCCTCTTCCGGCGGCAAACCCTCCACATCCGGAACCTCCACCCTCTTCTTCCCCGTGCTGACGTACAAGGTTACCTCGCCACCTTCCTCCACCCTCGCCCTCATCTCGGGTTCCGTACGAATCACCTTTCCTTCGTCATAGCGGTCGGATTCCTCATACGTTACATTGGCAAACAGCTTCATCGCCTTTAGCTCCGAAGTTGCCTCCTCTTCCGTATAGTCGACAAGGTCCGGAACCTCTACCGAACCATCCGCATTGGGCGTCGAATTCGTCGCAGCCGGCATTGACTCTTGCGGCGGGTTGGTGACTTCCACCAAGGGGTCCTTGCCACCCCCGTTACCCCACAGACCCATCATGTTTCCGACGATGGCCACGATAATGATACAGATGATGGCGGCTACCGCAATGCTCCCAATCACCAAAGCCTTCTCCAACCTGGGGTCGATCTCGTCTCCACTCGCCCCTTTGGGGGATTTTCCTTTTTTCGTCAACCGGTCAATCCCCTCCGTATCCACATTCGTCTTAGCCGCACCATTGCGCACTTCCTCAATCGGTATATGGATGGTCGGCGACGAGCTGTCCATAATGGGCGCAATGTTGACAAAGTCCCCGTCCGGATCCGATATGGCCCGCTTGAGGTCCGCTATCAAGGCGGACGCGTTCGGGTATCGTTGCTCCGTTTTCTTCATCATGCATTTCTGTACAATCATGTCTACGCCTTTGGGTATCTTGGGATCCAATGCGGAGAGGGGAACCACCTCCTCCTGAATGTGCGCCAACGCCACCGCCACCGTGTTCTCGCCGGAAAACGGGACGCTGCCGTTGAGCATTTCGTATAAAGTGACCCCTAACGAGTAAATGTCGCTCTTCTCGTCGCTAAACCCTCCACGCGCCTGCTCCGGCGATATATAATGCACCGAACCCATGGCGTTCGACGTAATGGTGTTGGAACTGGCCGCCTTGGCGATGCCGAAGTCGGTCACCTTGACTTTGCCTTCCTTGGAAATTATGACGTTCTGTGGCTTGATGTCCCGATGTATGATTTTATGTTGATGGGCGGCCTCCATACCTTGGGCAATCTGGACCGCTATCCCCAGCGCCTCCTTGGTTGCAAGCTTCCCCTTCCTTTCAATGTAATTCTTGAGGGTGATGCCCTCTACCAATTCCATCACGATGTAGTACAGGTCGCCGTCCTCCCCGACGTCGTACACCCCAACCAGGTTGGGATGCGACAATCCGGCCACCGACTGCGCCTCCGCCCGGAACTTGGACACGAATTTGGTGTCCGAACTATACTCCTGCTTCAATATCTTGATGGCGACGAACCGGTTCAAGCGGTGGCACTTCGCCCGATACACGTCCGCCATACCCCCCGAACCCACTTTTTCAATAATCTCGTATCTATCACTGATGAACATCCCCAACTTAACCATAAACCCTCTTCCCTTCTTGACATGCTTAGTATCTGTATGCCGCATTTGTGCGGTGCGAAGCTTGTGAAGCAAATGCCTCTATATGGTAACGAGTATCACGCTGATGTTGTCCTTGCCCCCATTCTCATTCGCCCTATCCTTCAAGTATATGGCGGCTTTCTCGGGGTCATCACCATTCTCCTCAATAATTCGTCCAATCTCTTCATCATCCAACATATTCGTCAAGCCGTCCGAGCACAACAATACCTTGTCGCCCTCTCCGACGTCCAGTTCAAAGTAGTCCGCCATAACGTCCGGCACAATGCCAATCGCCCTGGTAATCACGTTCTTGTTGGGATGGTGGTTGGCGTCCTCCTTGGGAATCTTCCCGGACTTGACCATCTCCTCCACATAGGAATGATCCTCCGTAACTTGTCTAAGACCTTCTGCCCCACTGATTAGGTACAGTCTGGAATCCCCTATGTTGGCCACGTACAGCGTGCCGTCCAAAATGGAGGCCATGACCAACGTCGTCCCCATCCCCTGCAAACCCGCGTCATGGGACGCCTCCTCCCCTATCTTGTCATTGGCTCGCCTTATGGCTTCTTCCAAAATGCTCACGGGCGTCTTTTTGTCGCTGTTTCGGATGCTTTCCACAATGGTCCCGACGCACAGCTTGGACGCGTAATCCCCCGCGTTATGCCCCCCCATGCCGTCGGCAACGATGAACAGGTTGGCAAAACGACCGATGGCTTGCTCGTCGCAATACACGCTGTCTTGGTTCACCGTCCTTTTTAGTCCCACATCCGTAACCGAAAATGATTTCATAGATGGTTCATTCCTTTCTGAAGACTTGTTACTGTCTGGCCGAGGGCAAAGGTAAAACCTCACCCTCGCTTCACGAAGGCAGCCCTTCTGCTTTCCCACTGCGAAGGCAACCGCACGCCGCCATAACGTCTCCACCCATTCCCCTTCTTATAGTAACATTAATTCGATTTTTTTCAAGTATTTTTTTGAAATCTTCTATCGTACCCCTATCGGAAGCCCTATACTCCATGCCCTCCACCTCATTTAACGGAATCAGGTTGACGTGCAACCCCAACCCCGCAAGACGTTCCACCAATTCTTCGGCGCACTCCCTCATGTCCGTCACTCCGCGTATCATGGCGTATTCCAACGTGACCCGCCTCCCCGTGGCCTCGGCATAACGCCGGCAACCACAAAGCAACTCGTACACGGTATGGCGGTGGGCCGCCGGCATCAACCGCCGTCTAACCTCGTCGTTGGGCGCATGAAGTGAAACGGCCAAGGTGACCGCCAAATGCTCTTTGGATAATTTTACCATTTCTTCAAGCATTCCACAAGTACTAATCGTTATACTTCTTTGACTCATGTGGTATCCGTCCGCATTTGTAACCATTCGTACAAATCGAAGGAGGGCGTCATAATTGTCAAGCGGCTCCCCTATCCCCATAACGATGACGTTGGATATGCGCTCCCCCTTGTCTTTACACGCCTCGTAGACTTGGGCGAGCATCTCCGCCGCCGTAAGGTTGCGTACCAGTCCACCCCTCGTGGAAGCACAAAACGCACAACCCATGCGACAACCAACTTGACTGGAAATGCACAGGCTGAGTCCGTGCCGATACCGCATCAGAACCCCCTCGACCTGGTTCCCGTCCGACATTTCAAATAGGTACTTGCACGTCTCCGTCCTCCCCGACTCCCGCTTGTCCACAATGCGGACGGGCATAAGCCCCGCCTCCGCTTTAAGCTTCTCGCGAAGGGCGAGGGACAAGTTCGTCATGGCGTCAAAATCCGCCACCATCTTTTTGTGGAGCCATTCATATATCTGTTTTGCGCGGAAGGGTTTCTCACCTAGGGACGGCATCCATTGCCCCAACTCCTCCAACGAATATTCCCGTATATCCATGTTGCATCCTTCCCTTTCCCCGTTACATTTCAAACGCCCATCCACGTAATGTCCATCCCTATATGGAAAATGTCGCATCCCTGTGCGGCGCTTCCCGCATGCCACTCATCACGTCGGCAGTCTCCGCAATCTGGCAAGAAAAAAACCGTCGCAATCGTGGACGCCCTGCATCCATTGCACATAACCCTTTCCCGTCGTCTCCCCTTGTAATTCCGTGGGTAAATATGGATTCAAATCATCCAATGTGAATGGCAGGTTCCGTATCGCCCACTCCACATTTTCCTCATTCTCCCCCCTATGAACCGTGCAGGTGCTGTATAGAAGTATTCCTCCGGGTTTTACATACCGCGACACATTTTTCAACATTTCTCTCTGTAGGCCCTGTAAGGCAAGCAGGTCCTCGGGCGTCACGCGATATTTCACGTCGCTCTTTTTGGCCGAAAGCCCCAATCCTGAACACGGCAAATCCGCCATCACGAGGTCCATGGCGTCCAACCAGTCCTCCCTTGTAAGTCGCGCGTCCCACTTTACCGCCTCTATATTGTCCAATCCCAATCGTTTTACATTCTCTTCCAGACGTTTCACTTTATGGTCCGACACGTCGCAAGCCCATACCTTGCCAATCCCGACGTCGCCACTCCCTATTCCGCCCCCTGCAAGCCGCTCTTTTTCCTTCCGCAACAATATGTGCGCGGCGCGTAGCGCTTTGCCGCCGGGTGCCGCACATACGTCGAGTACCCGCCAACCCGCCTCTATGCCCGCACTCTCCGCAACAAACATTGAACTTTCATCTTGGACTTGAAACCAGCCCTCGTCGTATCCGGGCAATTTCTCAATTCGGTCAAACCCTACGAGACGCAACGCGTCCCGATGATAGGTTCCATATACGGCCTCGACGCCCGCTTGGCCAAACGCTTGGTACAGCTCGTCCGCACCCACCTTCGCCTCGTTGCACCATACCGTCGTCCCGGCTTCCTGGTTCGCGTGTGACGCCATGGCCACCGCCGCCTCGTACCCCCTCTCGCCAGCCCACACGTCAAACAACCACCGGGGTACGGAATACTGAATCCATGGCTCGGGAAAATGAATCTCATCTTTATGCCTCGCCACTTGGCGCAACACGCCGTTCACGTAACCACTCAACGAACCAAATCCCCTTCGTTTGGCGAGCTTGACGGACTCGTTGCAAGCCGCCCCGTCGGGTACTTGCGACATGTCCATAATCTGGTATACGCCCATTCTGAGGATGTTCCGAATCGTAGGCCGTATTCTTGCGGGTGGCACGTTGGAAAACTCGCCGATTATGTAATCAAGCGCCAATTTCTTGTCCATCACCCCATTGGACAACCGAGTCAGGAATGCGCGGTCGCGCTTGTCCAACCCCTCGTTTTCCTCCAACACGCGGTGGATGGCCGTCTTCAGGAACTCGCCTTGGTCAAACGCCCTCGTCAGCGTCTCCAAGGCCAATCCCCTGACGTCTACCAACTTACCTTCTTTTTTCATTATCTCCGCCTATTTGCCAACGCCAACAGCCGCAGCAACTGTAAGATGGAGGTTGCCGCCGCCGCCACGTAGGTAAGCGCCGCCGCACCCAACACCTTCCTTGCCTGCCCCACTTCCTCGTCGTATAGAATTCCCGTTTCGCCCAATACGCGAACGGCCCGACTTGACGCGTTGAACTCCACTGGCAGGGTGACGATTTGAAACAGGACCGCCGCACCGAACAGGATGATGCCCAACGTAATCAGAAAATTGAACCCTTGGAAGAAAATACCCGCAATCACCATCCACCACGAGACGCCCGCACCGAAACTGGCGATGGGCACCAACGTGCTTCTAAGCTGCAACGGCGCATAACCCTTCTGGTGCTGTATGGCGTGGCCGCACTCATGCGCCGCCACTCCGACGGCCGCCACCGTGGACTCTCCATATACGGACTCCGACAAGCGGAGTATCTTGGCCTTGGGATCGTAATGGTCGGACAGGTTCCCGCCCACCTTCTCAATTCTCACGTCATTGATTCCCGCTGAATGTAGAATCCTCTCCGCCGCCATGGCGCCCGTATAGCCAGAACGGTTCCTCACTTTGGAGTACTTGGCAAACGTCGAGCGAACCCTCGCCGACGCCATCAAAGACAATACCACCCCGATTAGCACCAAGAAATACGTGGGGTCCCATCCCCAAAAAAATGGAGAACCCCCGCCATAACCAAAACCAAATACCAACATTGTCACACGCTCCTTTCTTTCCCTTGCGCCGCTACTGTTTCCCGCGTTTGAGAGTGGCGGAACACCCCCTCAAAAACGCGTCAATCGGCATACGTTTCTTTCCCTCCATCTGCACCTCCAACAATGCGAGGACGCCTTCTCCCGTCTGAATATGGAGTTCCCCGTCCGTCATTCGAACGATTTCCCCTATTGCGCCAACTTTTTCATCCGTCGAAACGACGCCCGCCTTCCATATCTTTATTATCTGGTCATTTCGCTTCATATATGCACACGGCCATGGATTCAGTCCCCTCACCAAGCGCTCTATTTCCACGGCGGAACGTCCCCAATCCAAGTCTCCCAATTGTTTCGTAAGCATGGGGGCTTCGGTTGCATCTTCTTCTTTTTGCCTTTCTTCCCTTATTTTGCCATATGCAACGCCTTCCAACGCCTCCAGTATCATGGGGCCTCCCAGCACGGCCAATTTGTCGTGCAGACTTCCCCCCGTCTCATCCTCCGCCAACACGACTTCCCGCTTCAACAGCATGTTGCCCGTATCCATCCCCTCGTCCATCCTCATAATCGTCACTCCCGACGTTTTTTCCCCATTGGCGACGGCCCATTGAATCGGCGCCGCCCCCCTGAGTTTGGGCAATAAGGACGCATGGACGTTGATACACCCGTGCCTTGGCAAGCTCAGAATGGATTTCGGCAGCATCCGTCCATATGCGACGACCACGATTGCCTCGGGGCGGTAGTCGCGCAGCGTCTGTAAAAACACCTCGTCGTCCTTGACTTTGACGGGCTGGAGTACCGGAATGTCCGCCGACAACGCCCTTTCCTTCACCGGCGGAAACTGTAGCTTCCCGCTCCGCCCCTTGGGCTTATCCGGCCTAGTCACGACCGCCATCACCTTATGGTCGCTCTGTATGAGCGATTCCAACGTGGGTACCGCAAACTCCGGAGTCCCCATGAAGACTATTCTCATGCTTGTTCCCTCCCACATACCGCTTTAGTCGGCGCCTTCATTCCTCATCATCCTCATCATCCTCATTATCCTCATTTGAGTCAAATAACTCCCCCTCCACTTGGTCCACGTACAGCGTCCCGTTGAGGTGGTCAATCTCGTGGAGCAGCGCCCTGGCAAGCAACCCTTCCCCTTCCACCGTGATTTCGTTCAAATGTTCGTCCAACGCCTTAACCTTGGCGTAGTACGGCCTCGTCACAATGCCCGCTTTGCCCGGCAGGCTGAGACACGCCTCGCTCCCCGTCTGCTCCCCACTGGTCTCCACCACTTCGGGATTGATGAGTATGATGGGGGCGTCGCACTCCTCGGACACGTCTATGGTTACCAACCGCTTGAGCACGCCGACTTGCGGCGCGGCCAACCCGACCCCCCTGGCCTCGTACATCGTCTCCAACATGTCGTCAATCAACGTCTTCATCCTGTCACTTACTTCCCTGATGGGTTTGCAGGATTTGGTCAGTATCTCGTCCCCCATCCTTCGTATGTTGCGAATAGCCATGTCATTACTCCCTTTCCTAACCTAAATCCATGATGTCATTATCGGCGAATACGTCCTATGCGTCAATATCCGTGTACCGGATTAAAGTCAAAATGAACGAAACAGTCCGACCTCACCTTGTCTTCCAACAGCCATTTCTCCATGTCGTCCTTGATTGCGACCAAACGTTCGTGCCGCCCCTTTACATACAACACCCTGCGGTATTGGTCCTTTATTTTTGCCACGGAAGCCGCCGCCGGTCCGATTACCTTGACCTCGCCTTCCCTATAGGCCGCCTTCGCAATGTGAAGCAACTCCTTCATAACCGCATCCGACCTTTCCTCTTTCTCCGAAGCCGCCAATACTGCCATAATATCAGAAATGGGCGGATACTGCAAGAGTTTACGGTGCGCAATCTCCATACGGTAAAAAGATTCGTAGTCGTGGCTTGCCGCCGCCCGTACGGCGTAGTGGTCCGGGCGGTACGTTTGAACCACCACGTCGCCCGCCTCCCCGCCCCTTCCCGCACGTCCCGCCGCCTGCATCAACAACTGGAACGTGCGTTCCGACGCTCGGTAATCATTTACAAACAACGACATGTCCGCCGCCAACACGCCCATCAGCGTCACCAACGGAAAATCGTGTCCCTTCACAATCATTTGCGTCCCCACCAGTATGTCCGCCTCATGGTTGACGAACGCCTCCAATATCTTTTCATGCCCTTGCTTGCCCGAAGTGGTGTCCATATCCATCCGCAGAACCCTCGCCGACGGAAATTCCCGCTTCACCATCTCCTCTATCTTCTGGGTGCCGGTGCCGAACGCCCCGATGTATGGCGAACCACATTGGGGGCAGACGTCGGGCGCCCCTTCCTCGTATCCGCAGTAATGGCAGACCAAGCGCCCCCTCCCCCCAGTCGCCGCACGTTTCCCGACCGACCCCTCACCCCTGCCGGCCACATGCGATTTGAGCGAAATGTCGCAATGCGGGCAAGTCAGCACCGTCCCACAGCTCCTACAAGATACAAACCCCGCATATCCCCGACGATTGAGGAACAACATGATTTGCTGCCGCTTGTCAAGACGGTCCTGTATCAACGTCTTCAACGTCCCACTAAACGCACTCCTATTCTTGTTCGCCAGTTCCTCCCTCATGTCCACCACCTGGACGGGGGGGACGGTTCCCGCTCCAGCCCGCTCCGTAAGCGTAAACAACTGACTGCCCCCCTCCACCGCCTCGCGATAAGCCTCAAGGGAGGGGGTGGCGGAACCCAAAATGACGGACGCGCCGGCAAGCCTTGCTCGCTCCACCGCCGTTTCCCTCGCATGGTACTTGGGCGGGGCGTCACTTTTGTAACTCCCCTCGTGTTCCTCGTCAATAACGATGAGCCCCAACCGATTAAAGGGCGTGAATAAGGCGGAACGCGGCCCTATCATGATGTCCACGCCCCCCTCCTTCGCCCTAACGTACTGGTCGTACCGCTCCCCGGCGGACATTCTGGAATTCAGTATGGAAACCCTATCTCCGAATTTATGGTAAAAACGCATGACCGTCTGATACGTCAACGCAATCTCCGGTATGAGGAAAATGACCTGCTTCCCCGCCCGGACCACCTGCTCGATTATCTCTATGTAGACTTCCGTCTTGCCGCTGCCCGTAATGCCGTGTATCAGATACGTTTTGCGAATCCCCTCCCCGTATTGGCGAACCACCTCGTCCACAATCCGTCGCTGCCCCGCATTCAACTGAATGTCCCGTTTCTTCTGCTGCAAGTTGGCCAATGGGTTGCGGTAGTTCGTCTCCGATTGAACCTCAATCATCCCCATGTCTTCCAAGCCCTTCAACGTGCTGCGGGATATTCCAAATTTACCCAAAACCAATCCCATATCAATAACGGGTTCCTTGCACAACTCCTGCAACAACCTGACCCGCGCCTTCAACCTCTTGTTCGCGCCATTGTCGGCCAGCCATTGCTCCACCTCCCCCAATGTCGCCTTCCTGACGACGTACCGCTTAACCACGTTCCTTATCTGGCTCTTCACCGGAATAACCACCCGTATCGCCTCATTCATGGTCGCGCCATAATTGACCTTAATCCAATGGGCCAGCATGAGCAGTTGGGATTCCACCACCACGCCCTTGCACACGACCTCCTGTATCGACTTAATCCTCGACGGCTCAATCTTCGGTTCGTCCGACAACCCAATAATGTAACCCTCCACCGCACGGTTTCCCTTGCCAAACGGAATAAGGACGGGCGCCCCTACCACCGCCCGCTCCCGCCATTCGCCCGGTACGCGGTATTGGTACGACTTGTCCAAAGCCTCGACGGAAATATTCACAATCACGTCAGCATATACCATTCTACTCATCCCACAATCCCTTGTACTAACTGATCCATCTTCATCCCTCGCGAACCCTTCACCAACGCCAAATCCCCGGGCCTCATTTCTTCCTTCAAATACGCTACCGCCTCTTCCTTCCCCTCAAACGACCGTACCCGTGGGGAACCATAGACCACTTCGGCTTCCTCCGCGATGAGCCTCGCCTCCCTGCCCACCGTTACCAAACCGTCCACGCGGATTCCCTCCCCATAAAGCTTGGCCATGTGCCGACCAACCTCCCTGTGGCATTCCTCCGAGTGCTCACCCAACTCCAACACGTCGGCGAAGACGGCAAACCTCCTGCCCTCACAATCCATCGCCAATAAAACCTCCAACCCGCTCTTCATCGAATCCGGACTGGCGTTGTAACTGTCGTCCAATATGCGAACCCCTGCCTTCTCCAGCACCTGCCCCCGCATCTTCTCCGGCCTGTACCCTTTCAACCCCCCAACCACCTCCTGGTAGGGGATTCCATACCTGTCCGCCAAAGCAAACGCCGCCAAGGCGTTGTACACATAATGCCTCCCGACGACGCCCAATTCCACCCCATACCCCGTCTGCGGCTTCAACCGCCATTTCCGAAAATGCGCGCCGTCGGCGTCAAACTCCACCTCTTCCTCCCGCTCCCTCACCCTTACCGTAAACGTCGTCTTGCCGTCCCTATACTCCACATCTTCCGCCACATAATCGTAATCGCCCTCAAGCCCGTACGTCACCACCGTGGCGTCCGCCAACCGCTTCCTCGTCCCTTCCGCCAAATCCCACCTGAAAACGGGTGTTTCATCATTAAAAACGCCCTCGCCATTTTCATCCCTAAAAATGGACGCGTCTCCCCTTCCCTCTTCCCCACCACACACCGCCAGGAACCCTCCCCCATCGGGAAAATAGTCCATAATGTGACATTTCTCCGTCCGAATATTGTCCCGACTGCCAAAATTCCCAATATGGGACACCCCGACATTCGTTATAACCGCAGCCTCCGGCTTCGCCATCCAAGCCAGCCGCTCCATTTCCCCCTTCTCGCTGACCCCCATCTCAATCACCGCCAGCTCGTGCTCCTCCTCAATCTCAAACATCATCTGCGCCACGCCAATTTGACTGTTAAGGTTGCCCTTCGTCTTCAACAACCTCCGCCCGCCCCCTAACGCAGCCGCCAACATCTCCTTCGTCGTCGTCTTTCCCACGCTGCCCGTAACCCCTATCACCGAAACGCCAAACAACCCACGGTAATAAGCGGCCAACGCCTGTAAGGCCCGCAACGCGTCCTCCACCAGAATATAAACCTTTCCCTCCACCTGGCTCCCGTCACGCCCCACTACATCCCTTCGCTCCGTCAACGAGGCCACTGCCCCGGCCGCCATAACTTCCCCAATAAATTCATGCGGGTCATATTTCTCCCCCTTAATGGGAATAAATAACGCGCCCGGCTCCACCTTCCTTGAATCCAGGCAAATGGAGGTGACTACTGCCGACGGCGATGAATCGACGCTGTCGGCGCCCGACAGCAGTGTGCCGCCTACTACCTTTACTACGTCCCGCATGTTTATCGGTACCACTACTAGCATCCTCCTCTTTTTGCTGGGGTGTACGCACGAATGGTAACTCCTGTTCCAACGGAGACCGCTCGCGCTTAACTGCCACATGTTCGCGCTTTGCGCGCACGAATGGCAACTCCTGTTCCAACGGAGACCGCTCGCG
>QMCE01000560.1_pt1 | contig 29371 bp, 24 predicted proteins | sample 1821851 | NCBI WGS metagenome assembly QMCE01 (sample SAMN09453174, study PRJNA476694) | Termite gut metagenome, whole genome shotgun sequencing project. | isolation source: worker | host: Odontotermes sp. | place: South Africa:Pretoria | collected 2016-01-28 | reverse complement strand
TATCTCCGGCAAGGCAACCGGTTTGTTCTTCGATTTACTAGGCATAGTCTCTCCTTAAAGATATGATATGCCTTAAACACGAAATTACGGACAAGCCCCTTTTGCACGGCTTCAGGCGATTACTTCCCCCTTATTAATATACCCAATGATAAAAAGTAATTGCACGCCCAACGTCTTCTGTTGGAGTGGGCAGATCAGTTTTGTCGAATAGAGGTAAAGTCATCAATTCGCCTTATCACTCTTCCTCCACTCCCACGGTGGCACTGGATTTGCATCCGCCCATAGACCGATCTTGTTGGAGCGTGCATGTGCTTCGACGTTCAGCAGGGCGGTGCCAGGAGAGTGATCCCGGTACGCCCACGCCATACCTTTGATTAACTGCTCGCTGGATGCGTCCTGGTAGAAATGGTTAACTTTGCAGTAGACCCGCGCAATAGTACGCTTGTATCGGTCTGTTCCTTGCCGATCAACCCGGGCTTCCTTACCGGCACAAAGTTCGGTCAGCGATTCGCGCGAGCGGTTTTCGTATGCTTGGCCGCGCTCCGGTGCGTCAATGCCGGCAATCCTGACCTTTTCCTGAGGCTGCTCGCTGCAATGCACTGTCAGCGTATCACCGTCGGAAACGGAAACGACTTTACATGGTTCGGCATGTGCTGATAACGTAACTAGAAAAATTGCAGAGAAAAGCAATAACCGTTCCATGCTTCAATTACTTTTTCCGATTTGCCATCTTATAAACAACCAAATAGCACGCAATAAAAACAAAAACGATGTCTTTTACCATGATTCCATTATTTCCCGGCGCTATTAACGCTCATATTAAATCTAAGTCCACTTTCCAATGGATCATAATTACATGTTATAAAGTTGGGACAACCAATATTCAGGTTAATTACATATCCACCATCTGGCACAGGTTCTTTTGTCACTCGGCATTGAAGTGATGTGCTACCAGATGGCGCATTGTATGTTTCGATGATGGAGTCTGTTGCTATCTGTATTTTCATACCGCAATTACGCAACACCCATATCTGGGCTGCAGACCATTTGCGCGCACACTCATCATCGGAGTTACATAAAGGTTTTGTTTTATTGAACTGGTTTAGTAACTCTTGCCTTGCCTGTATTTGCTCTTGCGTGGCGCATGACGATAAAATGAACAAGGAAAGTATTGCATATAAATAATAAACATTTCTCATGACGGTTTAATCCTCTTAATACTATTGGGCTCTGTTAAAAATTACCGAAACCTGACCAATACTTAACACGACCAAGAATTTTCAAACTCTCATCGCATCCATTTCTCGATAATTCAAATGTTGCTCCTGCTGCCAGGTTATCGCTCTGAACTTTAATGCCTGCTTTGCAGTAAGAATAAACGTTTTACCAGTAACTTGTGATAAAAATAGTAACTACTGTTATGATAATTTTGGCATGAGCACGTTAAAAACCAACATCCAGCAAAAAATTTCAGAACTCATTGATCCTGAAATGACGCAAAAGCAACTTCCCAAAGAAATGAGTTGTGGCCAATTCACTATAGAGAGGTGGTTCTGCGAAACTGTACAGGGTATTTAGTAGTAGTAATTTTCTGCTTAAAGAAAAGATCGGCAACGGCTTGGAAAGGGACAGATACAATGAAAAAAATCGCAGGAACCACATTGTGTCATTCACAGCCAAAGCAGCTTTGGCGGCGCTAAAAGAGACGGCGCTTTGGCATCCGCTTTGATGCGCCCACAAACGGGCATAAAGGCCATTCAAGGCCAGTAAAGCGCGGTGGTTGCCTTCTTCGACAATACGCCCTTGCTCGAGAACAATCAGGCGATCCATCGCGGCGATGGTGGATAACCGGTGCGCGATGGCGATGACGGTTTTGCCTTCCATCAGGCGATAAAGGCTGCTTTGAATCGCGATTTCGACTTCCGAGTCAAGCGCGCTGGTGGCTTCGTCGAGTAAAAGAATCGGTGCATTTTTAAGCATGACGCGCGCGATGGCGATGCGTTGCCGTTGCCCGCCGGAAAGTTTGACGCCGCGTTCGCCGACATGCGCGTCAAGGCCGGTATGGCCTTGACCGTCGTTAAGCTCCTGAATGAAGTCCCAAGCTTCGGCCTTGCGTGCCGCGGCAATGATTTCTTCTTCGGTGGCGTCAGGGCGGCCATAGGCGAGATTGTCGCGTACCGATCGGTGTAAAAGCGAAGTGTCTTGTGTGACCATGCCGATTTGGGTGCGCAAGCTGGCTTGTGTGACTTCGGCAATGTTTTGTTTGTCGATCAATATAGCGCCGTCGTTGACATCGTAAAATCGTAATAATAGATTCACGATAGTGGATTTTCCTGCTCCCGAACGCCCGACCAGACCGATTTTTTCGCCGGAGTGGATATGCAGCGAAAAATTATCGATGATGTTTTTATTTTGGTGATAACCGAAACGAACATGGTCAAAGCGCACATCGCCGCGCGTTACCGTCAGCGATTTGGCGTCCGGACAGTCTTTGATTTCCGGCGATACGGAAAGCGTATGCATACCGTCCTGAACGGTGCCGACGGCTTCGAACAGCATGGTCATTTCCCACATGATCCATTGCGAAATACCGTTTAGGCGCAACGCCATGGCCGTTGCCGCCGCGACGGCGCCGATCGTGGCTTTTTCTTCCGTCCACAGCCACAATGCTACGCCTGCCGTACAGGTAATCAATACCATGCTTAGAAAAGTATTGATGGAAACAATGCCGGTGACCAAGCGCATTTGCGCGTGTACGGTTTTCATAAACGATTGCATGGCAAAACGGGCAAAACCGGCTTCACGCTGCGCGTGAGAAAAAAGTTTGACGGTGGCGATGTTGGTATAAGCGTCGGTGATGCGGCCGGTCATCAACGCGCGGGCGTCGGCCTGGCGGCTTGCCGCTTTGCCGAGCCGCGGCACAAAATAGAGCAACATGGCCGAATAGCAGAACAGCCAGAGGAAGAAGGGAAGCAAAAGCCAGAGGTCAAAATGGCCGATGACCAGCGATATGGTCACGAAGTAAATCACTATATAGACCACGATATCGGTAACGGTCATGACGGTTTCGCGCGCGGCAAGCGCGGTTTGCATGACTTTGGCGGAAATCCGTCCGGCAAATTCGTTCTGGTAGAACGACAGGCTTTGTTCAAGTATGTGGCGATGAAACCGCCAGCGCAGCAACATCGGAAAATTTCCGGCCAGAATTTGAAATTTCACCAACGAGTGCAGCGTGGCGATGAGCGGGCTGCATAACACGATGCAGGCAAGCAGCAGCAGCGACGTTTTTTCCTTTTCCCACAGCTGATGCGGTGGTACGGCGGCGAGCCAGTCGATGACGCTGCCGAGCATCGCGAATAATATGGCTTCGAATGCGCCGCCTAGAATTGAAAGGATAACGGTGATGATCAGGGCGCCGCGCAAGCCTTCCGTGCATGACCATAAAAAAGCGAAAAAAGTCGCAGGCGGCGTTTTTAAATGCTCCGGGTAGGGATCGATACGTTTTTCAAACCAGGAAAACACAATAGTTTATTCGGTAAGCAAATACAGTAGAATAACAGAAGCGCCGATAAACAGCGCTGATATCGGCGGCGCTGTTGAGCGCCTACCCAAACATCCGTTTAAAAGCTTAATTTTTATTTCCCAAAAAACGATGAACAGCAAGTATCCGATTTTATTTACAGCAGCAACGTTTATCATTCTTTTGACCTCGCTGGTATTGGCAAACTCAAAAACGAACTGGGTGCTGGAAGTTTTTCCGATCCTGATCGGTTTTCCCGTCCTGTTTTTCACGTACCGGAAATTTCGCTTTACCGATCTCGTTTATGCTTTGCTGATTATTCATTTTATCATTCTGGCAATCGGCGCCGTTTATACCTATGCGGAAGTGCCGCTGGGATACTGGATGCAGGATTGGTTCGGTTTTTCCCGCAATAACTACGACAAGATCGGGCACTTTGCCCAAGGTTTTATTCCCGCGTTGCTGGCGCGTGAATTGCTCATTCGGACATTGCCGTTACGGCCGGGCAAGTGGCTGGCCTTTATCGTGCTGTGCGTGTGCCTGGCAATCAGCGCGTTTTATGAAATCATTGAATGGTGGGTGGCAGCGGTGCAGGGCGCGTCGGCGGAGGAGTTTCTGGGTACGCAGGGCTATATATGGGATGCGCAATCCGATATGCTTTTTGCGTTGATCGGCGCGGCATGTGCATTGTTGTTGTTTTCCCGGTACCAGAATCGCGCCATAGCCCGTTTATCATCCGTTTAATGTGGCGCCGCGGGCAACAGTCCGGCAGGCTTTTATGGCAAGGGATACGGAAAAACTTGACCGCCGGCTTGGTTATCGTTACTGTTATTGCCTATCGGGCGATTACGCCCGTTTTGCGTTCGGTCGCGTCGTTCCCCGTGGGGTCACAAGCCTGATCGGGTGTCCGGGACACACGTGTGAACGCAGCCAAAGCAGTACTATCAGAAGCTGCCGTTATTGAAAATTATCGTTGAAATACCCGTGCAACGAATGGTGTCCGCTTGCTATCAAGCAGAGGGTGACTTCACCCGTTAACATTTTTGTTTTGGGGTAAAAAATTATGGCAACACAACTCACGGGTGCAGAAATCATCATCCGCGCATTGCAGGAGGAGGGCGTCGAATATATTTTCGGCTACCCGGGCGGTTCTGTACTCAACATATACGATGCGCTTTGCGCGCAAGATAAAATTCGCCATATTCTGGTTCGCCACGAGCAAGGCGCGGCGCATGCGGCCGACGCTTATTCGCGGGCGTCAAAAAAAGTCGGTGTTTGTCTGGTGACTTCCGGGCCGGGCGCGACCAATGCCGTGACCGGCATTGCGACAGCGTATATGGACTCCAGCCCGATGGTGATTATTTCCGGGCAGGTTTCCACGCCGTACATCGGGCAGGACGCTTTTCAGGAATGCGACACTGTCGGCATTACGCGGCCATGCGTCAAGCACAATTTTCTGGTTAAGGATGCGGCAGACCTGGCCGAGACGATTAAAAAAGCATTTTATCTGGCTAAAACCGGACGCCCCGGGCCGGTGCTGATTGATGTTCCCAAGGACATCACGCAGGCGGTTGCGGAATATCATTATCCGAAAACGGTTTCGATGCGTTCATACAATCCGGTGGTAAAAGCGCATCTCGGGCAAATCAAGAAAGCCGTACAGCTTTTGCAGAAAGCCGAACGCCCGGTAGTTTATATCGGCGGCGGCGTTGTGTTGGCCGATGCCGCGGAAAAGCTGACCAGGCTGGTGCGCGAGCTCGGCTATCCGTGCACGCAGACGTTGATGGGGTTGGGCGGTTTTCCCGGAAGCGATCCGTTGTCCACTGGGTTACTCGGCATGCACGGTACGTATGAGTCGAATATGGCAATGCATCATTGCGATGTCTTGCTCGCCATCGGCGCGCGTTTCGATGATCGTGTGATCGGAAATGTTTCTCATTTTACCGGGCCGCCGGATCGCAAGATTATCCATGTGGATATTGATCCTTCGTCGATTTCCAAACGTGTTCAGGTGGACATTCCGATCGTTGGCGATGTTGGCGAGGTCGTCCAGGAAATGTTCAATATTTTGAGCGCATCGCCGAAACCGGAAAACGGCAAGGCGTTGGAAGCGTGGTGGAAAGAGATCGATGGCTGGCGGAAGAAAGACTGCTTGAAGTATGACGCCAAGAGCAAGAAGATCAAACCGCAATACGTCATTGAAACCTTATACCAGCTGACCAAAGGCAACGCGATCGTAACGACAGACGTCGGCCAGCATCAGATGTGGTCGGCGCAATATTATAAATTTGACAAACCGCGCCACTGGATTACTTCCGGCGGGCTGGGCACCATGGGTTTCGGTTTGCCTGCGGCGGTCGGCGCGCGTCTTGCCAATCCCGATAAAGACGTCGTGTGCATTACCGGCGAGGCGTCGATCCAGATGTGTATTCAGGAATTGGCAACCTGCTTGCAATATCGCCTGCCGATCAAGGTGATCAACCTGAACAACGGCTATATGGGGATGGTGCGGCAATGGCAGGAACTTTTCTACGGTTCGCGTTATTCCGAATCGTATTTCGATACGTTGCCCGATTTCGTCAAGCTGGCTGAGTCTTATGGCCATATCGGTATGCGCGTTGATGACCCTGCGGATGTTGAGGGTGCGCTCAAAGAGGCCATGAAGCAAAAAGATCGTCTGGTCTTTTTGGATATTCATACCGATCCGAAAGCCAATGTTTTCCCGATGGTTCCCGGCGGGAAAGGTTTGACGGAAATGGTTCTGTTTGATGCGCCGTAAAAAGAGGAAATCATGAGACATATACTTTCCATACTGGTTGAAAACGAGGCGGGCGCATTGTCGAGAATTGCCGGCCTTTTTTCGGCACGCGGTTACAACATCGAATCGCTGACCGTTGCCGTGACGGAAGATGAAACCTTATCCAGAATGACGATCACCACGCGCGGCTCGGATAGCGTGATTGAGCAGATCACCAAACAGTTGAACAAACTGGTCGAAGTGGTGAAAGTTGTCGATTTGACCGAAGGCACGCACATTGAGCGCGAGTTGATGCTGGCGAAAGTGCGCGCCGTCGGAAAAGACCGCGAGGAAATGAAACGAATGGCCGATATTTTCCGGGGTAAAATCATCGACGTCACGGAGAAAAGTTATACGATTGAGTTGACCGGCGTTTCGTCGAAGCTCGACGCTTTTTTGCAGGCGTTGGAGCCGGGGGCATTGCTGGAAACCGTACGCACGGGCGCTTCCGGTATCGGGCGCGGCGAACGGATTTTACGGATTTGATTTGAAGAACAAGCTGATACTGCTTTAACAAGGAGACATAATGAAAGTTTATTACGATAAAGACGCCGATCTTTCTCTGATCAAAAATAAGAAAGTGGCGATTATTGGTTATGGTTCGCAAGGCCACGCGCATGCGCTGAACCTGCACGATTCGGGCATTGAGGTGATTGTCGGCGCGCGCAAAGAAGGCGCTTCGTGGAAAAAGGCGGAGAATGCCGGGCTAAAGGTGGATACCGTTGCCAATGCCACCAAGGCGGCGGATATCGTTATGGTGCTGATGCCGGACGAAAACATTGCCGCCGCGTATACGGCGGAAATTGGGCCGAATCTCAAGAAAGGCGCGGCTTTGGCGTTTGCCCACGGTTTTAATATTCACTACGGCCAGGTCGCGCCGCGCGATGATGTCGATGTGATCATGATTGCGCCGAAAGCGCCGGGACACACGGTGCGTTCAACATATGCGGGCGGCGGCGGCGTGCCCATGCTGATTGCGGTGTATCAGGATGCTACGAAAAAAGCGCGCGATATCGCGCTTTCCTATGCGGCGGCGATGGGCGGTACGCGGGCGGGCGTGATCGAGACAACATTCAAGGAAGAAACAGAAACCGATCTTTTCGGCGAGCAAGCGGTACTGTGCGGCGGCGCGGTCGAGCTGATCAAGGCGGGCTTTGAAACGCTGGTTGAGGCGGGCTATGCTCCGGAAATGGCATACTTTGAATGTCTGCATGAATTGAAACTGATTGTTGATCTGATTTACGAAGGCGGTATCGCCAACATGAATTATTCCGTATCGAATAATGCGGAATACGGCGAATATGTTTCCGGCCCGCGCGTTGTGAATGCGCAAAGCAAAGCGGCGATGAAAGAGGTCTTGAAAGATATTCAAACGGGCGAATACGCCAAACGCTTCATTCTCGAATACAAAGCCGGCGCGCCTGGCATGATTTCCCGGCGTCGTTTGACGGCGGAGCATCCGATTGAGCAGGTTGGCGGCAAATTGCGCGCGATGATGCCGTGGATCAGCAAGAACCGCCTGGTTGATCAAAGCAAGAATTGATAAAGTCGTTTGGGTATTTACAAAAGGCACGGTTTTATTGCTGTGCCTTTTTTTATGTCCAAGCAGAACGCTTTCCCGGTTTGGTAAACCCTGCTCGGCGAAGTGGATTGTTCGAAGATGTTTCGTGGTCGGCCGGCCGGGCGACACGCTGTGAAACGGGGCAAGTCGGGAGCGCCCGTGCTTGTTTCATGGTGATCGGCAGCTTCGTGTTGACGAATTGTTTTGTTGCTATAATCAATCGTATTAAATTTGTAAATCTAATTTTTTTAATTCCTCTTATTCAATACCTATGAAAATCGAAACATTGGCCGTTCACGGCGGCTATTCGCCCGAACCAACCACCCGCTCGGTGGCGGTGCCCATTTATCAGACGACCAGCTATTCGTTTGACAATACCCAATACGGCGCCGACCTTTTCAATCTTGCGATTCCCGGCAATATCTATACCCGCCTGATGAACCCAACGACGGACGTCCTGGAAAAACGCGTTGCGGCGCTTGAGGGCGGTATTGCCGGGCTAGGCGTTGCGTCCGGTATGGCGGCCGTTACCTACGCGCTCCAGGTGATTGCCGAAGCGGGCGATAACGTAATTGCCACGCATGCCTTATACGGCGGCACGTACAATCTTTTTGCGCATACGTTGCCGCAGTTGGGTATCGAAATTCGTTTTGTCGATCATCGCCGTCCGGAAATGATTGCCCAGCTTGCCGATAAACGTACCAAAGCCGTATTCTGCGAAAGTATTGGCAATCCGCTTGGCAATGTTGTGGATCTTGGCGCGTTTGCCGAAGCTGCGCATGCGCAAAACGTACCGCTGATTGTCGATAACACGGTGCCTACGCCGATTCTATGTCGTCCTTTTGATTATGGTGCCGATATCGTGGTTCACGCCCTGACCAAATTTATGGGCGGGCATGGGACGACAATGGGCGGCGCAATTATTGATAGCGGCAAATTTCCGTGGGCGCAATATCCGGAGAAGTTTTCACGCTTGTGTACGCCGGATGTCAGCTACCACGGTGTTGTTTTCACGGAATCGTTCGGCGCGGCGGCGTATGTCGCGCGTGCCCGTTGTGTGATGCTGCGCAGTATGGGCGCGGTGCAGTCGCCGTTCAATTCATTCCAGATTTTGCAAGGCATCGAAACGTTGCCGTTGCGCATGGAACGCACCTGTGAAAACTCTCTGGCGGTAGCGCAATATTTGGAGAAGCATCCCAAAGTGGATTGGGTCGAATACGCGGCGTTGCCGAATCATCCCGATCACGCACTGGCAAAAAAATATTGCAAAGGGCAGGCGTCCGGCTTGCTGTCGTTCGGTGTCAGAGGCGGGCTTGATGCCTGTGTGCGTTTTATCGACGCGCTGAAACTGATTACTCGCCTTGTCAACATCGGCGACGCTAAATCGCTGGCGTGCCATCCGGCCAGCACGACCCATCGGCAGCTTTCCAGCGAAGAGCAAATCGCCGCCGGTGTTCGCCCCGAAATGGTTCGCCTATCCATCGGTATTGAGCATATTGATGATATTCTCGCGGACATTGAGCAAGCGCTTGCGTCTGCCTGAGAATAAAAAATGAAAAGAGGAACTGCCGGCTTGTCCGGCAGTTTTTATTGCGGTCAATGATGGGGCTAAGGCGTGCGGCAATGGCGGCGGAGGAAAAATAAGCCGGAATAAATCGGCTGTATTCGCAGTGGTCTTTAGCTTTGGTTGTCCTTTCCGCTTATTGCCATCAACCTTTTTTGCACGTCGCGCAGCCGGTCGCGCAATTCGGCGGCGCGCTCGAATTCCAGGTCGCGTGCTGCGGCAAACATTTCTTTCTCCAGCGCGCGCCATGTTTTTTCGAGGCCGGCTTGGTCAAGCGGCATGTCGTGTGCCGACCGGCGTTTACTGTCGGCCTTGCCCTGGCCGCGTTTTTGTTTTTTGTTATTGACTTCGTAAACACCGTCGATAATGTCGGTGACGCGTTTTTCAACGCCGCGCGGCGTGATGTGATGTTCGGCATTGAACGCCAGTTGTTTGTTGTGGCGTCGCTCGGTCTCGGTGAGCGCGGCGTTCATTGAATCGGTAATCCGATCTGCGTAAAGAATGGCCGTACCGTTGATGTGGCGGGCGGCGCGGCCAATGGTCTGGATCAGAGATCGGGTTGAGCGCAGAAAACCTTCTTTATCGGCATCGAGAATGGCAACGAGCGATACTTCGGGAATATCAAGCCCTTCGCGCAACAGGTTAATGCCGACCAGCACATCAAATTCGCCAAGGCGTAAATCGCGAATGATTTCGACGCGTTCGACAGTGTCAATATCCGAGTGCAGGTAGCGAACGCGCGCGCCGTGTTCGCCAAGGTATTCGGTCAGGTCTTCGGCCATGCGTTTGGTCAATGTCGTGACCAATATACGCTCCTGTCGCGCAACGCGTATTCGGATTTCGTCCAGGAGATCGTCAACCTGCGTTTCGGCGGGGCGCACTTGCGTCTGAGGATCCACCAACCCGGTGGGGCGCACCACTTGTTCCACCACTTGCCCCGCGTGTTTTTCTTCGTAATCCGCCGGTGTTGCCGAAACGAAAATGGTTTGCGGAAGCAGCCGCTCAAACTCGTCGAAACGCAACGGGCGATTATCCAATGCCGAGGGCAGGCGAAAGCCGTAGTTCACCAGATTTTCCTTGCGCGACCGATCGCCTTTGTACATGCCGCCTGTTTGCGGAACCGTGACGTGGCTTTCGTCGATAAACATCAATGTGTTGCGCGGCAGGTAATCCATCAATGTCGGTGGCGGTTCGCCGGGCGCGCGGCAGGTCAAGTGGCGCGAATAATTTTCAATGCCTTTGCAAAAGCCGATCTCCACCATCATTTCAAGATCGAAGCGGGTACGCTGATCGATGCGTTGCGCCTCGACAAGTTTACCCTCATCGAGGAAAAACGCTTTGCGTACGGCCAGCTCCTCTTTGATCGTCTCGACGGCGGCCAGCATTTTTTCCCGGCCGGTGACGTAATGCGAAGACGGGAATACGGTAAACCGCAAAATTTTCTGGCGGATGCGCCCGGTCAATGGATCGAACAGTTGCAGCATTTCGATTTCGTCGTCGAAGAGGCTGACGCGCACGGCGTTTTCGGCATGCTCCGCCGGAAAAATATCGATAATATCGCCGCGTACGCGAAAAGTGCCGCGTTTGAAATCCATTTCCGCGCGTTGGTATTGCATTTCGGCGAGGCGCTTGATGATGTCGCGTTGTTTGGCGGGCGTTCCCTGGCGCAGGTGCAAAATCATCGCGTGGTATTCGGAAGGGTCGCCGATACCGTATATTGCCGAAACCGTGGCAACGATGATGCAGTCAGGCCGTTCAAGAATCGCCTTGGTTGCCGATAAGCGCATCTGTTCGATGTGTTCGTTGATTGCGGAATCTTTTTCGATGAATAGGTCGCGGGCAGGGATGTATGCTTCCGGCTGATAATAATCGTAATAAGAAACAAAATATTCGACGGCATTGTTCGGGAAAAATTCGCGGAATTCCGAATACAGTTGTGCCGCCAGCGTTTTGTTTGGCGCCAATACCAGCGCCGGGCGGCCGGTACGCGCGATAACGTTCGCCATCGTGTAGGTTTTCCCGGATCCGGTAACGCCAAGCAATGTTTGAAACGATAAGCCGTCGCTCAAGCCTTCGACAAGTTTCGCGACCGCTTCCGGTTGGTCGCCGGCAAGTGCGAAAGGTTGTTGCAGTTGATACGGGCTGTCGGGAGGTGCGGTCATGGATTGAACATTCGGGTGTCTTCGGTAAAAGCGTCGTCAAGTGCGGGCAATTGCGATATCCAAACTCGTTTCGTTATTTTTCCGCGCCGGCGGGAATCGCGAAGCTAAATTTGCCGGGCTACGCTGAATACGCCGGCGATATTACGTGCCTCGGTAAGCGTATGCTGCAGTTGTGTGAGATTTTGTACTTCTACGGTGAAATAAAAGCGTACCTGGTGTTTGCGGCTTTGCATGTTGGCCGAGGTTAAACGGACGTGATCTCGTGAAAACACGTCGGAAAGATCGCGTAAAAGACCGGGGCGGTCGTGGGCGTCGACGACAATATCCACCGGAAACACGCTTTCCTTGGTATCGCCCCAATTGACTTCGATAATCCGTTCGGGACTTTCTTTTTGAATGCGTTGCAGGTTTTCGCAATTGTGGCGATGGATCGAAACGCCTTTACCGCGGGTGATGAATCCGGCAATTGGATCGGGCGGCGCGGGTTTACAGCATTTGGCGAGACTGGTCATCAGGTGATCGACGCCGACGACAAGGACGTTGCTGTCGCCTTTTGCGCGTTTGTGCGGGCGCTCCGCCGTCGGCGTAAATGTTTCGATCGCATGATCGTCGGGTTTGCTTTCTGCCGCCGCATCCGGTTTGACAATACCGGTAATGAGCTGCTGCAGCTGGCGACTGTTGATTTCTTCGCGGGCGACGGCGGCAAATAAATCTTCGGTGTTGGTGAAATGGCCGTGATGGGCAAGGGTATCGAGCTTGATTGTCGATGCGCCGGCGCGCGCCAACTCCTTTTCAACCATCGCCCGCCCTTGGGCAATGGTTTCCTCGATTTGCTGTTGTTTGAACCATTGCCGGATTTTGGCGCGCGCGCGGTGGCTGATGACATAGCGCAAATCACTGTTCAACCAGTCGCGCGACGGGCTGCCTTGCTTGGCGGCAACAATCTCGACGCGTTGCCCGTTCTTCAAAGTGTAATTTAACGGCACCATTTGCCCGTTGACGCGCGCGCCCCGGCAGCGATGGCCAAGGTTGGTATGTACCGTGTAGGCAAAATCGAGCGGTGTCGATCCATAGGGCAGGTCGATCACTTTTCCTTGCGGCGTCAATACATAAATGGTATCGGTGAAAATATTGCTTTTAAAGGCGGTCAGGATTTCGCGCTCATCGGCGATGAAATCTTTCCATTCGAGGATCTGGCGCAACCAGGCTATTTTCTGTTCGAACGATCCTTCGCTTTTATGGTGGTTGTTTCCGGCATCGGCGGGTTTTTGCGCGTAACTTTTTTCTTTATAACGCCAGTGCGCGGCGACCCCGTATTCGGAATGTTGGTGCATTTCCCGGGTGCGGATCTGGATTTCGACGGATTTATTTTCCGGGCCGATGACAGCCGTATGCAACGACTGATAATTATTGGCTTTCGGCTTGGCGATGTAATCGTCAAATTCGCGCGGGATCGGCGTCCACAAATTGTGAACGATGCCGAGCGCGGTATAGCAGTCTTTGATGTCGTCAACGAGAACGCGCACGGCACGGATATCGTACAAGCCGTCGAGCTCCGTTTGTTTACGGCGCATTTTGTTCCAGATGCTGTAAATATGCTTCGGGCGGCCGGTGATATCGGCTTTGACGTTCGCTTTCACCAACTCCTTTTTTAGAATATCGATCACGTTTTCGATATAACGTTGACGATCGACCTGCCGTTCGTCGAGCAGGTCGGCAATGCGTCGATATTCGTCCGGCGCCAAAATACGCAGCGATAAATCTTCCAGCTCCCATTTGATCTGCCAAACGCCGAGACGGTTGGCAAGCGGCGCAAAGAGGTCGGCAATTTCGTGGGCGATTTTTTCTCGATACGGGTTGTCTTTCTGATAGGCCACGCAGCGGATGGTTTGCAGCCGTTCGGCGAGCTTGATCAGCACGACGCGAATATCCTCGACCATCGACAGCAACATTTTGCGCAGGTTTTCTGCCTGTTTATTCTGCTCGTTTTTATCCAGTTCTTTAGGCAACACATGGATTTCGCGCATCTGCCAAGTGCCGCACATCAGCGTGACAACGTCGTCGCCATACGTTTCGGCGACGGCTTTGCGATCAAAGCTTTCCTCACCGGCCAGCGGCAGCAATAAAGCCGCACATAATGCCGATGCGTCAAGATGAAGATCCGACAGAATGATCGCAACGGCGGCAACGTGTTTTACCCAGGTTTCGCCCGCTTCGGTGAGGCGCTCGCTCATGACGGCCTGTGTTTGCGCGAAAGCTTTGGCAAATAACGCGCAATCCTGCTCGCTGTACGACAGGCGCGCGCCGGTCAGCCAGCTCTGGAATATCTTTTCGGCGTCCGACTCCCGGACGACTTTCTTTTCAGCGCATAAAACGTTGTCCATGGTCAGTTTTCATTTTCAATGGCGTGGCGAATCGTATCGGCAAGCTGTTGTGCCGTCGTTTCAGCCAGAGTAGAGTCTTCCGCTTCGACCATCACGCGCAACAATGGCTCGGTGCCGGACGGACGCAGTAGAATACGCCCGCGCCAGCCGATCGATGCGGAGAGTTCGGCCTCAGCGTGACATACCGCTGCGCTCTTGCGAAAATCCCAGCCGGTGGGCAGCGGAATATTGATCATTTTTTGCGGGAAAAGATGAAGATCGCGTGTGGCGCTTTCAAGATTGAGGTTTTGTTCAATCAGCGCGCGCAATACCAACAACGCGGCGATAATGCCGTCGCCGGTCGTATGGTGATCAAGCGCCAGCAGATGCCCGGAGTTTTCGCCGCCGAGCGTCCATTGCCGGTCAAGCAAATGAGCCAGCACGTAACGGTCTCCAACCGCCGCGCGATCAAGCGTTAAGCCTTTGCGTTTTAGCGCCTGCTCAAAGCCGAGGTTGCTCATCAGCGTGCCGACAACGCCTTCTCCGCGCAACGCGTTGCGGCGCTGATAGTCGCAGGCGATGATGTAGAGCAGGGCGTCGCCGTCGTAGATGCGGCCTTGGTCATCAACCATGATCAGGCGGTCGCCGTCGCCGTCGAGCGCAATGCCTAACTGTGCGCGGTGCTTGTGCATTTTTTCGACCAGGTATTCGGTATGCACGGCGCCGACGCCGTCGTTGATATTGATACCGTTCGGTTTTGCCGCGACGGCGATGACATCAGCGCCCAGCTCATGGAATACCGGTGGCGCGACATGGTATGTGGCGCCATGCGCACAGTCGACGATGATGCGAAAACCTTTTAAATCGAGATCGTTGGGAAACGCGCCTTTACAGAATTCGATATACCGACCGGCGGCATCGTCAACGCGAAACGCTTTGCCGAACGCTTCCGGCGCGACGCATTCAAGCGGCAGATCAATCACGCGCTCGATTTCGTGCTCAATGGCATCCGGCAGCTTTTCGCCCGCAGCGGAGAAAAACTTGATACCGTTATCAAAGAAAGGGTTGTGCGACGCGCTGATCACAATGCCCGCCGAGCGGCGCAGTGTGCGCGTTAAGTAAGCAACGCCGGGCGTTGGCAGCGGGCCGGTCAGGTAAACATCGACACCGGCGGCCGATAAGCCCGCCTCCAGCGCCGCCTCGATCAGATAACCGGAGAGGCGGGTGTCTTTGCCGATAAGTACGCCGGCGCGTTCGTCGGTTTTTTCCTGACGCGCCAATACCCGGCCGGCAGCCCAACCGAGTTTTAATGCGAACTCCGGCGTGATCGGCGTTTGCCCGACACGGCCACGAATGCCGTCTGTGCCAAAGTATTTTCGTTGTTTGCTCATGAGGGGGAATTTTAGGCGGTTTCGGGGATCATCGCACGCCAGATTGTTAATGCGTCGACAGTTTCGCGTACGTCATGGACGCGAATGATCGTAGCGCCCAGAGCAATGGCGGCCAGCGCTGCGGCAAGACTGGCGGGCAGGCGTTCGGTGACGGTGCGATGCGTTAACGCGCCCAGCGTCGATTTACGCGACCAACCGACCAGAAGGGGCAGGCCAAAGCCGCGCAATTGCGGCAATGCGTGCATCAATGCAAGATTGTGTTCAATGGTCTTGCCGAAGCCAAAGCCGGGGTCAAGCACCATGCGTTCTTTGGCAATGCCTGCGGCAACACCGGCAGCAATTCGCTCCTCAAGAAAAGCGAAAACCTCTTCAACAACATTTTCATAATGTGGCGCTTGCTGCATGGTACGCGGCTCGCCTTTCATGTGCATCAGGCACACGGCGGCATCGCCTGCGGCAACGGTTTCCAGTGCGCCCGGCGCGCGCAATGCGTTGATATCGTTAATCATCGCGGCTCCCGCATCCATTACGGCGCGCATTACTTGCGGCTTGACGGTATCGACCGATACCGGAATGCCGCGTTGGGCAAGCGTTTCGGTCAGCCAAAGCACGCGTTTGAGTTCCTCGTTTTCCGGAACGGAGGGCGCGCCCGGACGCGACGACTCGCCTCCGATATCAATCATATCCGCGCCGTCGTCGATCATCGTAAGTGCGCGGGAAAGGGCTTTTTGCGCATCAAAATACCGGCCGCCGTCCGAAAACGAATCGGGTGTGACGTTTACGATGCCCATGACCCACGGGCGATTGATCGTCACGGTTTGTCCGTTCATACGCAGTGAAAGAGCGATCATAAGGAGGGGCGGTAAAAGTTAAGTGCGAATATGGGCTTTCCAAAAAACAAAGGGCGGCTTTGAGGAAAGTTCAAAGCACGCCCTTTTCCGGCGATCAATCAAACTTTATGCAGGGCTGGCGGAGGGTGACTCTTTGCCGTTTTTCACCGTCGGATCGTCATCGGCAGAGGCAGGGGGCGATTGGTCGCCGCTGCTGCGTTCTTTCGGCGGTCGCGGCGGCTTGCCCGCCATGATGTCGTCGATCTGGTCAGCGTCGATCGTCTCGTATTCCATCAGTGCCGCGGTCATCGCCTCGACTGTGTCGCGATTTTCGCCAAGCAGGCGACGCGCCAGCACATACTGCTCGTCGATAATGCGGCGAATTTCGGCATCGACCTGTTGCATGGTCGCTTCAGATACGTTTTTGTGTGTGGTGACCGAGCGGCCTAAAAAGACTTCGCCGTCGTTTTCGCCATATACCATCGTCCCCATTTTTTCCGACATGCCGTACCGCGTGACCATGTCGCGCGCCATGTTGGTCGCGCGCTCAAAGTCGTTCGATGCGCCGGTAGAAATGCGATGAACAAACAATTCTTCGGCGACACGTCCGCCAAACAGGATCGCGATTTCGTTGAGCATCTGGTCTTTGTAAAGGCTGATGCGGTCACGCTCCGGCAATTGCCAGGTAACGCCAAGCGCCCGTCCGCGCGGCACGATGGTGACTTTGTGAACGGGATCGGTGCCGGGCAACAGGCGCGCCACGATTGCATGGCCGGATTCATGGTATGCGGTCGCTTTTTTCTCGTCTTCAGTGAGAATCATCGATCGCCGCTCCGGGCCCATGTAAATCTTGTCTTTGGCGCGCTCGAAATCTTCCATATCGACAAGGCGTTTATTGCTGCGTGCCGCGAACAGTGCCGCTTCGTTGACCAGGTTGGCAAGGTCGGCACCGGAAAAACCGGGGGTGCCGCGCGCGATAATATCGGCCTTGACATCGCTGGCCAGCGGCACTTTACGCATATGCACCTTGAGAATCTGTTCGCGCCCGCGAATATCGGGCAATGGCACCACAACTTGCCGGTCGAAACGTCCCGGTCGCAACAACGCCGGGTCAAGTACGTCGGGGCGGTTGGTGGCGGCGATCACGATCACGCCTGCCGTTTCCTCAAAGCCGTCCATTTCAACGAGTAACTGGTTAAGCGTTTGTTCGCGCTCGTCGTTACCGCCGCCCAGACCGGCGCCGCGCTGGCGCCCAACTGCGTCGATTTCATCAATAAAAATAATGCAAGGCGCGTTTTTCTTCGCCTGTTCAAACATATCGCGCACGCGCGCCGCGCCGACACCGACGAACATTTCGACAAAGTCCGAGCCGGAGATTGAGAAAAACGGCACGTGCGCCTCACCGGCAATTGCTTTGGCCAGCAATGTCTTACCGGTTCCCGGCGCGCCGACCATCAACACGCCGCGCGGAATACGGCCGCCGAGCTTCTGGAATTTGGACGGGTCTTTCAGAAAATCGACCAGTTCTTGCACTTCTTCCTTGGCTTCGTCGCAACCGGCAACATCGGCAAAAGTGACCGCGTTGTTGGTGTCGTCAAGCATGCGCGCCCGGCTTTTGCCGAATGAAAACGCGCCGCCTTTGCCGCCGCCTTGCATCTGGCGCATGATGAAAAACCACAAGCCAATAATCAGCAACAGCGGCAACACAGTAATTATGATGTCGTAGAGCATGCTGCGGCCGCGCTCTTTGGCTTCCACTTTGACGCCCGCTTTTAACAAATCCTCAACCATCCACAGATCATTGGCGGAGTAAGTGATGAATTTGGTTTTATCCGGCGCTTCCCAAGTGATTTTATTGTTTTCGCTGATGACGACCGATGAAACCTGACCGTTACGCACTTTATCCATGAATTCGGAATAGGGCACCGGTTCGCTCGATGTCTGCTGATTATTAAACTGGCGCACGCCCATCAGTACGACGGCAAGAATCATCAGCCAGACGCCAAAATTTTTAAACATGCTATTCAAATTGAACTCCTTTATTTCTGCCGCAAACGGCAGATCGATACAACGTAAAAGTATAACGTGTTTATTCGGGCTTTCCTGTCGGTTGCCTCTTAATTTTTAACATGGTTACCCTTTCCCAATAATCGCACTGAACAGGAAAAGGGCTTTACATTTCGGTTTTACGGTTCTTCGCCATGAAAACTTTTACCGACCAGATACATTTCACGGCTGCGGTCGCGTGACGCTTTGGGCTTTCGGGCATAGACCTTTTCAAAATATTCGCGCATTGTCTGGCGAAACGCGTCAAAACCCGAACCCTGAAACGCTTTTACGACAAAATCGCCGCCGTTTTTCAAATAAAGCCGGCAAAAATCCAGCGCCAATTCGGCAAGACCGATGCTGCGAGCCTGGTCTGCAGACGCCACACCCGATAGATTGGGGGACATATCGGATAAAACAAGGTCGGACTTTTTGTTTTGCAGGCGATGGGCAATTTCGCGCAGGCCGCGCTCATCGGCAAAGTCGCCCTGGATAAAATCGACGCCGTTGATCCCGTTCATCGGCAGAAGATCAATCGCAATGATTTTCCCTTGAACGCCGATACGTTCGCGCACCACTTGGCACCAACTGCCGGGCGCGGCGCCCAGATCGACTACCGTCATATTTGGGCGTAACAAATGATTGCCCTCATCAAGCTCGATGAGCTTAAATGCGGCGCGGGCACGGAAACCGCGGCGCTGCGCTTCCTGTACATAAGGGTCGTTTACATGTTCATGCATCCAGGCTTTACCGAAGCGGTGTTTTTTGCCGGAGGGATTTAGCGATGCTTTTTGCTTCATGTACGCATTGTACTTTTTCTTCCGTCGTTTCAGTGGATCGGGTAAACTCATCGCCATGCTATCTATTCCCATTTCCGAACGCCGCGCATTACGGGCGCGTGCGCATCATCTTGATCCTGTAGTCATGATCGGTCAGCATGGGCTGACTACGGCGGTTTTGCGCGAAATTACGCGCGCGCTTGAAGCGCATGAACTGATTAAAGTGCGCGTGCTCAACGATGATCGTAGAGCGCGCGCCGCCATGTTCGACGAAATTTGCAATACGCTGGCGTGCGCGCCGGTACAACACATCGGCAAACTGTTTGTATTGTGGCGGCCTGCGCCGGAAAAAGAAGCCGCGCCACCAGAGCGTCAGCCGGCAAAAGCAAAAAAGGCGGCGAGAAAAGCAGCGGGAAAAATCACGGCGAAAATAACCAACCGGCTTGCCACGTCGCATGGCGCGCCTAAAGGCAAACCGTTATCGGTGACCGACGTACGCAATATGCGCGGGCATGATACGAAGAAAAAAAGCGGTACGGATACGTCGCGCACGACCAAGACGACAAGACCAAGACGGCGGTTTGCCGACTGATATTTTCCAAATTTCAAATCGGCATTTGCAGGAACGAAATTCGTGCGTGCCTGATTAAGTCCGCGTGACCAAATCCATGTCACGTAATGATCCTGGTTCGGTTCAGAAATGGAACCGCTTCTATGTACGCTTAAGCAATTGCGTGTTGGCGATATAAAGCGCCACAAGCAACGCAAGAATAGCCAATGAATAGATAAGGGTATCGACAGACTTATCGTGATTGATGATGATCAATCTGGTGATGGCCGTGATGCCAATATAGATGAAATAACGCAAAGGAAAATGAAGATTCGATTCAAAATATTTTGCGATGAGAGCGATAAACTCAAAATACAGAAACCAGAGAATGATGGTTTCTATGGCTTTATAACTACCGTGGCTGTTTTCCTCGGTCAATATAATGGTGACTAAAAGCCAGGTTTCCTTGAAAAGGAAAATGATCATAATTGCGGCCAATGCGCTTAACATGATGCACAGAAAGAGCTTCATGCTCTTGGAAAGGTATTTGATATGTTTTTTATTAAGCATCCGTTCTATTAGAGTTCTTTGAGCAAAATCATATACTGTGAATATTGCAATTCTGTTACCGAGGGGGGATGAACAGTCGCCGCAGAAGAGGTTTTGCTGGTACGGATTGTTTTTAATAAAAAGCGAACGGTGTTTTTACGGCTGGGCCATGATCATTGGCAGCCTCTTTTGGTTAAAAGGCATGCCGTGTCCTCGGCACGTTGTTTCCGAAAACAGGGTATGGAAGGTTTTTGGTTATGAAAACCGAAGTGGTCTTTCAGGGAGAGGGTTTCTGAAAATGGTATTGGGAACGATATCGCTTGTATTGGTATTTTCTTCCAAGATTACTCGTACCGGATACTGATAATTTCGTACGAGCGTACGCCAGCGGGCGTTTGCACTTCAACCTCGTCACCGTCGGCTTTACCGATTAAAGCGCGGGAAACAGGCGAACTGATGGAAATTTTTCCTTGTTTAATATCGGCCTCGTCCGGCATTGAGTTCGGCCGGGTCGATAACGTGCGCCATTGCCAGTTTGTTTTCGATTTCAATAATTCGCCCCTCGACAAACCCCTGCCGCTCACGGGCGGCATCGTAGTCGGCATTTTCAGAGAGGTCGCCGTTGGCGCGGGCATCGGCGATGGCCTGGATCACCTTTGGGCGTTCCATGGTTTTGAGACGGCGCAATTCTTCCTTGAGCTGTTCGGCGCCATTGATGGTCATCGGAATCTTTTGCATTGCTTACCTCGATAAAAAGCGAAAAACCGGAAGCGCAGGCCTCCGGCTACAAAATTGATTGAACTGGATGAAAGTATACCGTGTACAAATGGAAAAGGCCAAGGAAACAACCGAAAAATGGCGATGCGTTTGCTGGAAAACACTAAAAACATTTGCTTATTATTGATAAATTGCGCTTTTTTGATAAATTTTTTATACGCTGTATTTTTCAAGGGATTGGGGGCGCCGCTGTATAATTCCCAATTTTTGGCGGCATCATGCGCATTCTTCTTTCCAATGACGATGGTTATTTTGCGCCCGGGTTGGAACATCTGGCGGCGGCGGTGGCCTCTTTTGCAGAAATTGAAGTGGTTGCTCCCGAGCGGGATCATAGCGGCGCATCGAATTCGCTGACGCTGGACCGCCCTTTGCGCATTCGTCAGGCGGCAAACGGTTTTTATTACGTCAACGGCACGCCGACCGATTGCGTTCATCTTGCGGTGACCGGCTTGCTCAAGCAGATGCCGGACATGGTGATTTCCGGCATCAATAATGGCGCGAATATGGGTGATGATGTGGTTTATTCGGGCACGGTTGCGGCGGCAACGGAGGGTTTTCTTCTGGGCATTCCGTCGATTGCGGTATCGTTGTGTGTGAAAGAGGGCGATTATTTTGAAACGGCGGCGTTGGTGGTGCGGGATCTGGTTAAGCGTCATTTGCGTTCTCCGGCGGGCGCTTGGCTGATGAATGTCAATGTGCCCAATGTGCCGTTTTCGTCATTAAAAGGTTTTCAGATTACGCGGTTGGGGCGACGGCATAAGGCGGAATCGATGATTCCGATGGAGAGCCCGCGCGGCGGTACCGTGTATTGGCTCGGCGCGGCGGGGGCCGCGGCGGATGCCGGTGAGGGTACCGATTTTCACGCCGTTGAAAATCATTTTGTTTCGATCACGCCATTGCGTACTGATTTGACGCATCATGATGCAATGCACGATGTGGCTTCCTGGTTTACCAAATGAATAAAGACTGGAATCGCTTTAACGGTATCGGCATGGTTTCTGCGCGAACGCGCGCGCGGATGATAGCGCGTCTGCGTGAGCAGGGCATTCAGGATGAAGTGGTGCTGGCCGCCATGAACGCGGTGCCGCGCCATATTTTCCTCGAAGAGGGGTTAATGACCCGCGCCTACGAAGATACCGCGTTGCCGATTGGGCGCGGGCAAACGATTTCACAGCCCTGGGTGGTGGCGCGTATGACCGAACTTGCGCGCAGCGGCAAAAATTTGCACGAGGTGCTGGAAATCGGGACCGGCAGCGGTTATCAGACGGCGATATTGGCGCAGGTTGCCGGCCGTGTTTATACCGTAGAGCGTATTGGGCATTTGGTGGCGCGTGCACGTCGCCATTTGCGTGATCTTGGGCTGACCAATGTTGCCATCAGCCATGCGGATGGTTGCGTCGGCTTTGCCGAAACGCTGGAAGTCGATGCGATTGTGGTGACGGCGGGTACGTCGGTATTGCCGGAAAATCTGTTGAAGCATCTCAGGTCGGGCGGACGCATGGTCATTCCGCTTGCCGATGATAAAACGCGCCATGAGGGTGAGCCGGTGCAGCATCTTACGGTGGTTACTAAAATAGGCGATGAGAGCAACAACTTCCGTGAGCAAAAATTTGAAGCAGTGCGTTTTGTGCCGTTACTGCCGGGGGTCGCATGAAAGAGAACAACAACGTATATAATGTGGCGATAACATAAGTCTTGGCGATACTGAAATACTGATGATGATGAATGTGAACATACACTTTTCTTCTTTACCGACATTTTCCCCCCGGATTTTGGGCGCGTTGTTGGTGCTGCTTCTGTTGGCGGGATGCGCGACCAGACAGCCTGTGCCCGTCGAAAGACGCCAGCCGGATCTTGGCGACGATTATGTGATCGTTAACGGCGTGCGCCAGCCGAGAAGCGCTTTGCCCGGGAGCAGAGCGGCAGCGCCGCAGGCCGCGGCGAGCAAGGATGGGTATATCGTACGTCAGGGAGACACGCTTTATTCGATTGCGATGCAGAATGATCTCGATCCGCAGGATGTTGCGGTGTGGAATCGCATCAGCGATCCGTCGAAAATTGCCGTAGGGCAGGAGATCCGTTTAACGCCGCCGACGGATACGCAGGGGGGCGTCGGCATGGTAACGACCGCACCGCTGCAAACAGTGCCGCCGGTTGGCGCGTCGCCGGCCACGACAACGCCGGGAGCGGCGGCGGCAGCGTCTACAGATGGCGCGGTAAAAATGACGCCGAAGGCCATCAAAGAACCTTATTCTGAACAGAAATTGGCGGCGATGACTGCTGCAGAGGGTACAAACACAACAACGACTTCGCCGCAGGCCGTGACGTCAACGACGCCGCAAACGACGCCGCAAACGACGACAGCGCCGGCAGCAGCATCGACAGCTACCGTCGGTGGTTTGAGTTGGACTTGGCCGACACAGGGGAGAGTGATTTCCAATTTTTCCAACAGCGCCAGCCTGAAAGGTATTGATGTCGCGGGCGCCATTGGGCAGCCTGTTGTCGCCAGTGCGGCCGGTCGTGTGGTGTATGTGGGTTCCGGCTTGCGCGGCTACGGCAATCTGATCATTGTGAAGCATAACGATGTTTACCTCTCTGTATATGCGCACAATAAAGAGTTGTTGGTCAAGCAGGGGCAACAGGTGGCGCGCGGTCAGAAGATCGCGGAAATGGGCAACAGTGACGCCAACCAGGTGAAGTTGCATTTCGAGGTGCGCGAAAACGGCAAGCCGGTTGATCCGCTGAAATTTTTACCGGCAAAATAAACTCCCGGATCTTGGAACGACACGCCAGCTTCGCGCCGGTGACTTCGCGGCAGACACGCGTATTGATCCTCGGCAGTTTGCCCGGCGCGGCGTCGCTTGCGGCACAAGCGTATTACGCACATCCGCGCAATCATTTCTGGGCCATTATGGGGGCAGTACTCAACGAGGACTGTTTTCCCAAGCGCTCATATACGCAACGCTTAAGCACCCTTAAAAAACATCGCATCGGATTGTGGGATGTGGTGGCGCGCGCGGAGCGGCAAGGCAGTCTCGACCAGAACCTGAAAAACATCATGCCCAATCCGCTTGCAAATTTAATCGGCACATTGCCTGTGCTTCGCCTGATCGCGTTTAACGGGCAAACCGCGGCGCGTATTGGCGTGTGCCAGCTCAAAAAAGCCGGGATAACTTTGCCGTATTTTGTTTTGCCTTCGACCAGTCCGGCCAATACCATGCCGTTGGCGGCGAAAATCGAAGCCTGGCAAGTCATTATTTTCAGGTAATCAGCGAGAGAGAACCAGTCCCAGATGGCGTTATTACAGTACGCGTGCTGAAAGCATGAAATACAGCCGTTTATATGAATATGTGAGCGCTTCTCGTTTTTGTCGGTTTTGATATTTCGTTCGTTGAGACAAAACACACTTGTTTGCCTATCCGCCTGACCTTTTCCGCTCATCAATATTTTAATCAGTCGGTATCTGCATTGCTGTTTATATACGGTCATTTGGCGGATGATACATTTCGCCAAGCCCGCTTCATGTCGTAAGGATATTTGCCGGTATGTTTTCCCGATTCAATTTCCATTAAACATCAACGTGTTTTAGCCAAGTACGGTAGAAACAGCGTCATTATTCACCTCATAAAATCCTCGTTTCATCAGATATCTAATCATTTTATGTGTGATTGGCCATGCGGTTTATCTTTTTGGCATTGATAAGGATTATGTAATGAAAAAACCACCGCAATAATTGCAAATGAGAATCATTATTGATATCATATGAGGCAATTTCTTCAAAAAGGAAAATCAAATGGAAGAATTGTTAAAAGCATTTGCTGTGATGTTGTTGGTATTGACGGTTTTGTTAAAGATGCTTTTGTGTTGTTTGCCGGTGTCCGAATAACCGGCTTGCGGCAGCAGGCATACAAAACATTAACGCGCTATCTGGTTTTTCACCACCAATCAAACCAACGTAATGCAATCGTCAAGCGTAAATATTTTTCCAACAAAAAATACACCGGAACAAATAGTTCTCGTTTCGGTACGATTTTTTGAGCAAGCACGCTTATCTATTAACAGTAGCGTTTTAGGAGACACTCCTCACTCGCCACGCTTTTCGCCATTTTCACGTGGACCCAAGCGCTTTTGCGATATTTCGCTATCTATTTCGGCAAGCCATGTTTGGCGGCTGGCGTTTTTTGGAGCTTTTTCGGCACATCCATATTTTTTCTCTCGCCCCCTCTTTCTGCAAACAGGAGAGGGGGATTTTTTTAATCATTGCCGTTGTTGATGGCTGCCGTTGATAGCAACGGCAATTGCCAACAATGATCAATAATAGTTTTTGAACGTACAAAAGGGGACATACATTATGAAACACCATGTTGTATTTACACCGGCTTCCATGCTTTTTATCATGTTATCAATCGCTGGTGCACCCACGCGCGCCGCGCTCAACGACACTGGACAGACGCAATGCCGTGATGGTTCCGGCTTGGTTGCTTGCGCTGGTAGTACCGCTACCGAAAACAATGGAGCATACCCTCGCCAGGATGGCCGCTTTGGTCGTGACGCGGCGCAAACGGCAAGCGGATTGGACAAAATCGGCGGCGGCGCGGTTGGTTTTGATTTCACCCGTATTTGCCGTAGCGGCGAAGCGGAGGGCGAGGGAAGCTGTGTTCTTGCCGCAATGCCTGTTCCCGGCACTGGTGACAATGATTGGGGTTGTACGCGCGACAATGTTACCGGGCTGATCTGGGAGGCCAAACAGACTTCAGGCATGCAAAATCGCAACTATACCTATGCTTGGTACAACGGAAATGTAGGCAGTCAAGGGGACACGGCGACGTGTTCAGGATCTCTGGGTGGAGCGCAGAACTGTAACACGCAAAACTACGTTGCCGCTATGAATGGTATTGGCTTGTGTGGCTATACCGATTGGCGGTTGCCGACGCGTCGTGAACTGCTCTCCATCATTCACCACGGTAAATCCACCGCTCCGGCAATAGATACCGATTACTTCCCCAACACCCGAGGCAGCAGCCTTGGCAATTCTGCGCACTGGAGCAGCGATATTGACGTATCCACTACGGACTACACTAAAGTTAAAGCTTGGGGCATTTATTTTTATAACGGTCAAACCTATAACGAGAAAACGACCTCTTTCGGGGATGCCTATGTGCGCCTGGTGCGCGGCGGGTAGTCGTCTCAATTCTTCGAGACCTTAATTGATCGTGCATTTACCGATCTGGAAAGTGGTGTCTGGCCTAGTCGCGTCAGCTTGCTGTTTTCCATGCTATCGCGCATGCACGCAGGTAAGGAATACGCATCCATTTTCTTTTTCAGGAGGACAAATTGTATGAGCACACTTTTTATTAGGACAGGCGCTGGCGCCAGAATAGGTGTTTTATTGGTGGCATTGTGGTGGACGGGCGCGTCGCTTGCCGCGCCATTTGTTGGCTTGAGCGACGATACCGTAATTGATAGCACAACCGGGCTGATCTGGGACCGATGCCCGTTGGGGCGAAGCGGCGCGGATTGCCGTGGCGGGAGAGCACGGGAACTGACATGGCAGAACGCGCTTAAAGCTGTTGTGAACGCCAATGAGGCCAATCACAAAGGCCATAACGACTGGCGCTTGCCTAACCGGACAGAGCTGGAAAGCCTGGTGGAGATCACTCAACGGAAACCAGCGATTGACAGCATAGAATTTCCCAATACGCCATCGGATGAATTCTGGAGCAGTACTGTGTACGCACGCGGCCCTGAGAGAGCATGGTATGCCGATTTCGAGAAAGGCAAAGCAAACCACCACAGTGTACTCTCCACTTATTATGTGCGTCTTGTACGTGGAGGAGGAAGGTATGATGATCGTTTGCACGACGAAAACGATCCGGAGACTTACATAGCCGCTTCACCGACCGGTTCAGGTGATGTCAAAGCAGAATTTACGAGCAGCAACCGCAATGGCGCACCTGCATGCCACTATGTGAAAGCGCAGTACATCACGGCAGACGAGATTTCCGGGAATCCCGGCGCACCATCCGGCGTGACCTTTCCGCACGGGCTATTCGACTTTATCGTCAGCCTGTGCAGCGGTACGCAAGTCTTCACAATGACTTACCCGGTGGCGTTGCCCGAAGATGCGCAATACTGGAAATATGGCCCGACGAGTAGCGAACAGACGCCGCACTGGTACACGTTGCCAAGTGACCAAGTGCAAATCAGCCCCGACCGTAAAACCTGGACGATCATCATTACCGACGGCGGATTGGGTGACGATGATTTAATCGCCAATGGTGTCATTGTCGATCAGGGCGGTCCGGGTATTGGCGGAAGTGGCGCCGGTGGCGGTGCCGGAACAGGTGTTGCTGCTGTTTCGCTTCCCGTGTTGCCTGTGCCGCTTATGGCAGCGCTGGCGTTACTTATCGGTGTTGTCGGCTGGCGGTTCGGGCGGCGGTAATAAAGATGCGCAGTAAATACCAAAAGGTATCAGGAGGAATAGGGCGGGCTGGCATAGCGCTTCCCGCTCTTTTATATTCGCAAGAGCGGCGCTGCATTAATTTCCCTTAAGAAGGAAATGAAGGAAAATGTTTAATTTCGAATCGAGGTTATAGCAAAGACACTTCGCCAAGTGTGCTTTGTATTCTTCGATACAGCGCGGAATGTTCGGCGCCTTGATGACATCGTTGGTTGACGATAAAAGTCGGCAGGCCGCTCATGCCCAGAAATTGGCTGGCTTTGTGGAACGGCAGGTAAACGTCGTAGGAGCAATTCAGGAAAGCCGAACGGAAAAATTACGGAAATTGCCGTAATGCATTGATACGTAAAGTTTATGCAAGCGTTGATTATGCTTTGGGAATCGTGTTGGTTTAATAATTGAAGCAAGCTTACGGTACCTAGGTTTGGTACGGTAAAATACCGCCGATGAATTTTGACCTGACCACAATTGTTCTGATTGCTATCCCGACCATTCTGGCAATCACGCTGCATGAAGCGGCGCACGGCTATGTTGCAAGAGTATATGGCGATCACACGGCAGAGATGCTCGGGCGGATTACGCTCAACCCGATCAAGCATATTGATCTTGTTGGTACGATTTTGGTGCCGGGCGCGATGATTTTAATGGCGAAGGCGGCGGGTTTCCCACCGTTTATATTTGGTTGGGCGAAGCCGGTACCGATCAATACCGGTAATTTCAAAGATCCGATCCGCAATATGCGCTGGGTAGCGTTGGCGGGACCGTTATCGAACCTTTCCATGGCGGTGGGTTGGGCGCTGGTCGGCAAAATAGCGCTGTTTTTCCCGGGAGTACTGTCCGCCGGCTTGGCCACGATGGCGACTTACGGAATTTACGTCAATGTTTTGCTGATGGTATTAAATCTGTTTCCATTGTTGCCGCTTGATGGCGGCCGCGTTCTTTATTCGGTATTGCCTTGGCAATACGCGACGCAATACAGACGGCTTGAACCATACGGCATCTGGATTTTGTTGTTGCTTTTAGTCAGCGGGGCATTAGGCGCCATTCTGCAGCCGTTCATGAGAATTGTTTTGACCGTCATTCACAAGCTGATCGGTTTTTAATATTATTTTTTGACACATACCTTTTCGCTATGTTTACCGACCGAGTTTTATCAGGGATGCGTCCGACCGGGCGCATGCACTTGGGGCACTATCACGGCGCGCTCAAAAACTGGGTGCGCCTTCAAGAGATTTACGATTGTTATTATTTTGTCGCGGACTGGCATGCATTGACCACGCATTACGAAACGCCGGAGCAGATTGCCGACAGCGCTTTTGAAATGGTGGTCGATTGGCTGGCGGCGGGCATTAATCCGGATCAATCGACGGTTTTTGTGCAGTCGATGGTGCTGGAGCATGCGGAGCTATCGTTGCTTTTAGGTATGGTGACGCCTGTGGCGTGGCTGGAGCGCGTGCCGACGTATAAGGACCAGCAACAGAAACTGGCGGATCGTGATTTGTCGATGTACGGTTTTCTCGGTTACCCGGTCATGATGAGCGCGGATATTCTGATTTATCGCGCCAATATGGTGCCGGTAGGTGAGGATCAGGTATCGCATCTTGAGTTGACGCGTGAACTGGCGCGGCGTTTTAATCATTTTTATGGGCGTGAGCCTGACTTTGAAGAAAAAGCGCAGGCGGCAATGAAAAAGCTGGGCAGCAAAAAAGGCAAACGTTATGAAGAGCTGCGCGATGCGTTCCAGGAGCGCGGCGACGAGCAGGCATTGGATGCGGCAAAAGCATTGCTCGAAGAAACGCAAAATTTATCACTCGGCGATCGCGAACGTTTGTTCGGTTATCTCGAGGGCGCGCGCCGTGTGATTCTGGTTGAGCCCAAGCCATTGTTGACGGAAACGCCGAAAGTACCGGGTACGGACGGGCAGAAAATGTCGAAATCGTACGGCAACGCAATTTTCATGCGTGAAGAGCCGGAGACACTGACTAAAAAAATCCGTACGATGCAAACCGATCCGGCACGGGC
>QMCE01000184.1_pt1 | contig 29435 bp, 27 predicted proteins | sample 1821851 | NCBI WGS metagenome assembly QMCE01 (sample SAMN09453174, study PRJNA476694) | Termite gut metagenome, whole genome shotgun sequencing project. | isolation source: worker | host: Odontotermes sp. | place: South Africa:Pretoria | collected 2016-01-28 | reverse complement strand
AAAAAAAAGCCACTCCGGATTTTGGAGTGGCCTAAATTTACCACATCAAGGACAGGCTACAACTACCATACGGGACGGCCATGACAACCCTCCCTCACAGCAACAGCCCGAAACAAGCCCTCATGAAGAGCAACCATCACGCGGCCCCTCTGCACAACGACCCGCCCCTCCTCTGTCGGGCCGAGATTACTTCTTAGCGGCTTCGACGGAGACCTTGCGGAATTCTTTCAGAAGTTTGGAGAGTTCGAGTGCGGATTTGCGGGCACGGGTGCCGGCGGCTTTGTTGCCTTTTTCGAGTTGCAACTGGACATTTTTCTGCAGGCTTTCGATCTCTGCATTGATCTTCGGTACAAGGTTTTTCATAATCGTTTGATATTTTTAGGAGTTAAAAGTTTTTGCTGTTGGCGCAAAGGTGCTCAAAAAAAATGGATTATCCAAACAAAACAGCGTTTTTATTTACTAAAAAACGTGTCTGAACACCATTTTAAGGCCGAATCGGGTCGATATCCCCGAAAATGGCCCCGGTCGGAGCACTGAAACAGGCGAAAATCCCCTAAAATGGGGATGGGTCCGCATGGGAAAAATGCGCTACCTTTGTGGCGAAAAAACAACGAACAAGGGCATGCGGCTTTCGGATTTACAGACCGGTCAGGCGGGATATATTACAAGGGTGTCGGGACACGGCGGTTTTCGTCGTCGGATCCTCGAAATGGGATTCGTAGCCGGTCAGCGGGTCGAGGTTTTGCTGAACGCTCCGTTGAACGATCCGATCAAATATCGGGTGATGGGATACGAAGTGTCGCTGCGGCGGGGCGAGGCGGCGATGATCGAGGTGGTCGAAACGCCGACGGCGGATCAGGCAGCGCAGAAACCGGCCGGAGCAGCGGCTGCTACGGGTTGTGACGACTCCTCGTGCGTTGTCGATCCGAAAAATATCGGGCGAAAGATCGAGATGGCTCTGGTGGGCAATCCCAACAGCGGCAAATCGTCTCTGTACAACGCGCTGAGCGGCGGCCACGAACATGTGGGCAACTACGGCGGGGTGACGGTGAGCGCCAAACGCGGCACTTTCCGTTACGGCGACTACGAGTTCGTGATCTACGACCTGCCCGGAACATACGCGCTGTCGCCCTACACTCCCGAGGAGTTGTTCGTGCGCCACCATCTGACCGAGAATATTCCCGACGTGGTGGTGAACGTGGTGGCGGCGTCCAATCTGGAGCGCAACCTCTATCTGACCACCGAGTTGGTCGACATTGCGCAGGACATGGTGATCGCACTCAACATGTACGACGAACTGACGGCGAGCGGTGCGCGGTTGGACGCGGCAACTTTGGAGACGCTGTTGGGCACTCCGGTCGTTCCGGTGGTTGCGCGCGACGGTCGACGGATAGACAAACTGTTGGATACCATCATCGAGGTGTACGAAGGCCGCAATGCCGTCGCGCGCCATATCCACATCAACCACGGCCCTGTGATCGAAGACGCGGTGGCGGAGTTGAGGCGGGTTATGGCTCCCGATTTCGACTGCTTCCCGAAACATTTTTCGCGCCGCTATCTGATCCTGAAATTTCTGGAGCGCGACCGAGAGGTGGAACGGCAGCTCGCCGCCTCGTGTCCGCACTACGCCGAATGGGTGACGACGCGCGACGCCCTGGCCGCAAAAGTCGAAAAGAGCCTGGGCGAGGATATGGAGACCGCCATCGCCGACGAGAAATACGGATTCATAGCGGGTGCACTGCGCGAAACTTTCACTCCGGGCAAACAGGAGCGCCGTTCGGCCACGGCCGCCATCGACGCGGTGGTGACGCACAGGCTGTGGGGCTTTCCGCTCTTTTTCCTGCTGATGTGGCTGATGTTCGAACTCACTTTCAGGTTGGGCGAGTATCCGATGGGCTGGATCGAGAGCGTCGTCGAGTGGCTGGGCGGACTTGTGCGGCATGTGCTTCCCGAGGGGCCGTTGCACGATCTCGTTGTCGACGGGATAATCGGCGGCGTGGGAAGCGTGATAGTCTTTTTGCCCAACATTTTGATACTGTTCCTGTGCATCTCGTTTATGGAGGATTCGGGCTACATGGCGCGCGCGGCCTTCATAATGGACAAGGTGATGCACCGCATCGGACTGCACGGCAAATCGTTCATCCCGCTCGTGATGGGCTTCGGCTGCAACGTGCCGGGGATTATGGCGGCGCGCTCCATCGAGAGCCGCTCGTCGAGGATCATCACGGTGTTGATCTCGCCGTTCATTTCGTGCAGTGCGCGCTTACCCATATACATATTGTTGGTCGGGGCGTTCTTCCCGTCGCGGGCGAGCCTTGTGCTGATTTCGATCTACGTAGTGGGGATCCTGGTTGCTGCTGCCACGGCGCTCGTCATGCGGAGGGTGATGTTCAAGCGCGACGACACGCCCTTCGTGATGGAGCTTCCGCCCTACCGCCTGCCGACTCTGCGCACGACACTCAGGCACATGTGGGACAAGGCCGCTCAGTATCTGCGCAAGATGGGCGGGATCATTCTGGCCGCCTCGATCGTCGTGTGGGTTCTGTCGTATTATCCGCGCGGGGAGGAACACTCGTGGCTGGAGAGTATAGGGATCGCCGCCGAGCCGGTGATGCGTCCGCTGGGCATTCCGTGGGAGGGAAGCGTGGCGTTGGTTGCGGGCGTTGGGGCGAAAGAGATCACCGTCAGTACGCTGGGAGTGTTGTACTCGGGAACGGATGAAGGTGCCGATCTTGCGGAGCGCCTGGTCGAACCCGATGCCGTGACGGGGGCGTCCGATTGGACACAGGCCGGGGCGTTGGCATTCATGATCTTCGCGCTGCTGTATTTCCCGTGTCTGGCGGCTCTGGCGGCCATACGAAAGGAGACGGGCAGTTGGCGGTGGGTGGCGCTGTCGATTTTTTACAACACCGCGGTGGCGTGGCTTGTGGCGTGGGTGGCATACACTGTTTTCAATCTCTGTTGAATTATGGATTGGCAGACGATAGCGGTGTGGTTTGTTGTGGGCGCAGTGGTGATTTTCGGCGCGGCGCGGTTTTTCGGAAAGTTTTTCGTACCTTCACGCCCGAAACCAAAAACAAACCGTGATGAAACGACTCATCCTTCCTGTGGCGTTGGCGCTTTCGACCGTGGCTGTGGCTGCGGGTCAGGCGCCGGAAAGCATAGTGGCCCCGGGCGCCCGGCTGCAAAAACTCGCCGACGGATTTAGCTTCACCGAAGGCCCCGCGACCGACGCCGCGGGCAACATCTTTTTCACCGACCAGCCGGGTGATCGCATCATGAAGTGGAGCACCGCGGGTGAAATCTCCGAATTTCTCTATCCTTCGGGCCGCGCCAACGGTCTCTGGTTCGACGCCGCGGGCAATCTGCTTGCCGCCGCCGACGGTGAGAACGCGCTGTGGAGCATTGCTCCCGACGGCAGCCACGCCGTGATCGTGCGCCGCTTCGACGGTAAAGAGTTCAACGGCCCCAACGATCTGTGGGCGCATCCGACCTCGGGCGACATATATTTCACCGACCCGCTCTACGCACGCGACTATTGGACACACCGCGACGGCGAGAGACAACAGGACGGCGAGCATGTCTACCGTCTTGTCCGCTCGACGGGCGAGGTGATGCGCGTGGCCACCGATCTCGAAAAACCCAACGGCATCATCGGCACTCCCGACGGCAAGATCCTCTACGTTGCCGACATCGGTGCCGGCAAAACATACGCCTACGACGTTGCACCCGACGGTACGCTGGCCGGAAAACGTCTCTTCGCCGAGATGGGATCGGACGGCATGACCATCGACGAGTGCGGCAACATATATCTGACGGGCCGCGGAGTGACGGTGTTCAATCCTGCCGGCGAACGTATCGAACAGATCGACGTTCCGGCCGGCTGGACTGCGAACGTAACCTTCGGCGGCGCGGAGGGCAACCTTCTTTTCATAACCGCGATGGATGCGGTATACGGACTCGAAATGTATGTAAAAGGAGCTGAATAACTATGGGTAATAAAATCAACAGGCGCCAGTTTTTGGTGCGCGGAGTCGGCTCGCTGGCCGGCCTCACCCTCGCCGGAACTCTTTCGAAGTCGGCTTTGGGTGCCATCATCGAACGGCAGGGCCTCGACCCCGCCAAGCTCGCCATTGATCCCGACGCTGTGGTCGACACGGTGGCTCTGGGCGAAATGAGCGGCCTTGTCGTCTCACGCATGGCGATGGGTACCGGCTCGGTGGGCATGAACAACGGATCGAACCAGACACGCCTCGGACAGGAGGCCTTCACCAACCTGCTGAGGTACGGATACGACCACGGCGTGAGGTTCATCGACATGGCCGAGGGCTACGGCTCGATGCCATTCGTGGGCGAGGCCATCAAGGGGCTGCCCAGAGAGAACCTCACCCTGCTCTCCAAGATGTGGGCCTCGGCCGACAACTCCCCGCGTCTGGAGCCCGTCCGTCCTCGCATCGAAAAATATCTGAACTGGCTGGGCTCCGACTACCTCGACGTACTGCTGATCCACTGCCAGATGTCGGGCGACTGGAACACGACCCGAACCGCCCACATGGAGGCTTTCTCGCGTGCGAAAGAGGAGGGACTCGTGCGTTCGGTGGGCGTTTCGTGCCACAACATCGACGCACTGCGCACCGCCGCCTCCGAACCGTGGGTCGAGGTGATCATGGTGCGCATCAACCCGTTCGGCACCAGCATGGACGGCCCCGTGGACGAGGTGCGCGAGATCATGCGGGTGGCGCGCGAGAACGGCAAGGGACTGATCGGCATGAAGATCTTCGGCGAGGGCAAACATGTCACCGAGCCCGAACGCGAACAGTCGATCCGTTTCGCTCTCCACGAGGCGGGAGCACATGCACTGACCCTGGGCACCGAGTCGGTTGAACAGATGGACGACGCCATCCGCCGGGTGAAACGCATCGGCGGCGAATTGGCGTAGACAGGTTCCCCCTGCGGCCACTCCGATAATAGGGCGCGAGTTCGAGATAAACTTTGCTTATCCCGTTCTCAGGTTAATTAACGTGAGTTTCGTGAGTTTCGCGGATTTTGCGAAAGTCCCCCTTATCAAGGGGGATTTAGGGGGTTCGCAAAACTCGGGGGCATCGAAGATGCCCCTTAACGTGGGTTTTGCGGATTCAGGCGATGCCAATGTCCTTAATGTCAAGCACATGCCATGCCTGAATCCGCGAAACTCACGTTAATCATCTGATGAAATTGGTGCGGGCGCCACGATCGTATTCCGGTCGGGCGACCTGTTGTGTGGCGGCCTTTTGAGCGAGCAACCACGCGATGTTGCGTGCGGCGTTGCGAACGGTTTGCATCCCTTCGGCGTCGTCGGCCGCCTCGCCCGGAAGCGCGCCGTGGACTATGCTCCAATAGCTCGATCCGGCGAGCGACATTTGTGAGATCGTGAGATAGAAGTTGAGTCCCTGCCACGCCGCCGAGCCTCCCGAACGACGCACCGCAACCACCGACGCACCCACTTTGCCCGCGAAAAGACCTCCGTTGGCGCCGGCGACGTAGAATGCACGGTCACAGAAACTCTTCATCGTTCCGCCAATGCCGGCGTAGTGGACGGGCGAGCCGAGGATGATGGCGTCGGCGGCTTTCATTTTTTGGATGGCGTCGTTGACGGGATCGGTCGCCACGATGCAGCGTTCGTTTTTGTTGCGTCCGCACGCACCGCACGCCTGACAGCCGCGAATAGTGCTTGCACCCACGTGCAGAATTTCGGTTTCGATGCCTCCTTCGATTCCCATGGCCACGGCTGCGGCGGAGAGTTCGCGCGCCATTTCACTCAGGGCGAGTGCGGTGTTGCCTTCGGCCCTGGGGCTTCCGTTGATCGCAATGACTTTCATATTCAGTTATTTTTGGTTGTCCATAATTCGGGCACATCGGCCGACATGTCGTGGTCGCCCCAGCGCTCGGCAATGCGATCCAGAACGCGCAGCAACTCTTCGGGATCGTTCTCGGTGACGAGTGCGAGGCGCGTGGACTTGAAGTCGGGCAGTCCCCTGAAGTAGCACGACAGATGGCGCCGCATTTCGAGCACTCCGACCTTTTCGCCCTTTACCTCGATCGAGCGCAACAGATGTGTGCGCGCGATCCGCACCCGCTGGCGAACATCGGGCTGAGGCAGCAACTCTCCGGTGTCGAGGAAGTGGCGGATTTCGCGAAATATCCACGGACGGCCATAGGTCGCGCGCCCGATCATCACTCCGTCCACGCCCCAACGTTCGAACGCCTCGCGTGCTTTTTCGGGCGAGTTTATGTCGCCGTTGCCGATGACCGGTATGTGTATGGCGGGGTTGTTCTTCACCGCGCCGATCAGCGTCCAGTCGGCCGCTCCTTTGTAGATTTGCGCGCGTGTGCGGCCGTGGATCGTGAGTGCGGCGATGCCGGCGTCCTGCAATCTAGGGGCGAGCTCCACGATATTTTTGGACTCCTCGTCCCATCCGAGGCGCGTTTTGAGGGTCACCGGAATTCCGCTCGGCTCGACGGCGCGCACTATCCGCCGCGTCATTTCGACCATCCGGTCGGGTTCGCGCATCATGCCGCTGCCTGCTCCGCGTCCGGCGATCTTCTTCATGGGGCATCCGAAATTGATGTCCACAACGTCGGGCCGCACGCTGGCCGCCATTCGCGCCGCCTCGACCATCGGTTCCATCAGGTGGCCGTAGATCTGCACCCCGACGGGCCGTTCGCCCTCGTCGAGGCGCAGTTTGGCGAGCGATTTCTCGGCGTCGCGGATGAGGCCGTCGCTCGAAATGAACTCTGTGTACATCATGTCGGCGCCGAACTCCTTACACATCCGGCGGAACGACAGGTCGGTCACATCCTCCATCGGTGCCAGCAGCAACGGGCGGGGCCCCAAGTCTATGTTGCCGATCTTCATTGGCCGCTCTCCCCGTAATAATCTATTTCGCGCACCGCCACGCTTTGCACCCGGCCTTCGTAAAACATCACGCGCCTGATCCAATTTCCGCGTGCGTCGAGTCCATACTCCGCCGTGAGGGTCACCGAAAATCTCTCGAAGACGCGCCCTCGCCGGTTTCGTCTTTTGATCCTGACAGCCATTGCGGAGAGGTTGCCGTGTTCGTCGTGGAAATCTATGGCGTTCCGCCCTTGGTGAATTTCGGCGACAATCCCGTCCGGATGGTAGAAGTATCTCTGGCGGCGCTCGCCCCGAAGCCGTTTCAGCCGACCGTGACGGTCGTGGACGTAGCGTGCGATGACGTGCCTCTTTCCCGTGTCGGCATTGACGGCGCTGCGCGTTTTCGGATAGCCGCGGCGGTCGTAACTCCGGTCGAAACGGTAGAGGCCGTTCGATTCGACCTCGCTTGTGAGCCGTCCCTGCGAATCGTAGTTATACAGGACGGTCGTCGTGCCGCGGCGCGCAAGGTCGTACGTAATCGCGCGCTCCAACCGCTCTCCCGACGGGTCGTAAAGATACTCCTCTTTTGAGAATTGCACACTGTCGCGGCCTTTGAACGACTCCACGCGCGTGATGTTTCCGGCGCGGTTGTAGTCGACCACGGTGTATGTGTCGAACGCGCCGAGCGTGTCCGGCAGCGCGGCGGGATCGGCCTGGTCTGCGTGATTGTCGAAAACAGTCTCCCGCACCTGAGCTATGTTTCCCCGCATGCAGGCGCTCCGGGCGTCGCTCTTGGCAATGTAGACCGGCCGGGCACAACCTGCCGTGAGACACGCCGCGAGTGCGACGACAAAAATGATCGGTATCGGTTTCACGCCGCAAAATTACAAAAAATCGCTATCTTTACGGCCTCAAAAATTCCACGGCGATGAACATCGAACAGAAGATTTCGCAGGCGGCGGCCGAGGCTGTCGAAAAACTATACGGAGCGGCGGGGGCGACCGGCGCGGCCATCGACCCGGCGCTCGTGCAGATACAAAAAACGCGCAAGGAGTTTGCGGGCGACTACACGCTGGTGGTCTTTCCGCTGCTGAAGGCTTCACGCAAGTCGCCCGACGCGACCGCCGCCGAGATCGGCGAATATCTCGTCGCCCACAATCCCGAGGTGGAGGCGTTCAACGTGATAAAAGGCTTTCTCAACATATCGCTGAAGCCGGAGTTCTGGGCCGCGCGGTTCGACGAGATTTGCGGCGAGGGCGAGGCGTTCGGGCGGGGCAAACCCACGGGTCGCACGGTGATGGTCGAGTACTCGTCGCCCAATACCAACAAGCCGTTGCACCTGGGCCACATCCGCAACAATCTGTTGGGCTGGTCGGTGGCCGAGATATTGCGCGAGTGCGGCAACACGGTGCTGAAAGCAAATCTGGTGAACGACCGCGGAATACACATCTGCAAGTCGATGCTAGCGTGGCAACTTTTCGGCGGCGGAGAAACCCCGCAGTCGAGCGGCATGAAGGGCGATCATCTGGTGGGAAAATATTACGTCCGGTTCAACGACGAGCTCAAAAAAGATCCCTCGCTGGCCGACGCCGCACAGGAGATGCTGAGGAAATGGGAGGCGCACGACCCCGAGATCTACGCGCTGTGGGAACGGATGAACGGCTGGGTGTACGACGGCTTCGAGCAGACCTACCGGCGTCTCGGCGTAGACTTCGACCGCATGTACTACGAGTCGCAGACATATCTGCTCGGCAAATCGCTGGTCGAGGAGGGTTTGGCCAAGGGAGTGTTCTATCGCCGCGACGACGGCTCGGTGTGGTGCGATCTCACCGCCGACGGGCTGGACGAAAAACTGCTGCTGCGCTCCGACGGCACTTCGGTGTACATGACCCAGGACCTCGGCACGGCGTTCAGGCGCTTCGAGGACGAACGGCTCGACGCACTGATCTATGTCGTGGGCAACGAGCAGAACTACCATTTCCAGGTTCTCAAACTGTTGCTCGCCAAGCTGGGCTACACCTCGTGGGCCGACGCGATATACCATCTTTCGTACGGCATGGTGGAACTGCCCGAGGGCAAGATGAAGTCGCGCGAGGGCACGGTGGTGGACGCCGACGATCTGATCGAAGGCATGGTCGAAACGGCGCGCGAAATGTCGGCCGAACTCGGAAAACTCGACGGGCTGGCCGCCGACGAAGCTGCGCAGATCGCCGAAACGGTCGGTCTCGGTGCGCTCAAATATTTCATCCTCAAGGTCGATCCGCGTAAGACGATGCTTTTCGATCCGCGCGAGTCGATCGACTTCAATGGCAATACCGGACCGTTCATTCAATACACCCATGCGCGGATACGGTCGGTGCTGAGAAAAGGCGGGGATGTGGTTGCGACGGGCATACCGACGGCATACCTGCCCGAGGAGATCGAACTGATAAAAATGCTGAGCGACTACCCGTCGGTGGTTGCGGCGGCGGGCGAAAACTATGCGCCGAGCCTCGTCGCGGCGTATGCCTACGATCTGGCCAAACTCTACAACAGCTACTACCACGACCACTCGATCCTGCGCGAGAGCGACACCGCGGTGCGTGCGTTTCGTCTGCGGCTGTCGGAGCAGGTTGCCGCCGTCATCCGCCGCGCGATGCACCTGTTGGGTATCACAGTTCCCGAAAGAATGTAGCTTTATAGCGGTGATTTTCAAAATATTTTCGTATATTTGCCCATCAGACCAATATCATGCCTATGAAAAAATAATATCGTAAGGACGCATAAATAAAAAGCGTTAGCTTTTGTTCTGTGATTCTGAAACTTCGACAATTTCAACTATCACTCAACGGAATAAAGTTAATGCTCACGCCGCTCGGCGTGGGCTTTATTCCAGTATTTGGGTGATAGGTAGTCGAAGACCTCAGAATCAAGTATGGCGAATTTAGTCCGCGCTTTTTTGTTTGTCCACTGTCAGGACTAACCTAACATCAATTTAGTTTAACGATTAAAATTAGGTTCAACATGAAAAAGCTATTTTTATTTGCCATCTGTGCCGTGGCATTGACAGCGTGCGAAAAAGACAATGGAGGCGATAACGGAGGTAAATCTGTCCCCGATCCCGCCGGAACAATTACCGTGAATCTTGCAGATGGTGGGGTTCGACATAGCGTTGACTTGACACCATGGACAGGCGATTATTGTCCGACGGGAGGCAGTGTAACACTGGGGTGGTATAAGCCCGATAATATCTACATATATAATTCTTATATTGGTGGTAGCTCCTATGATGGTGTGTCGTATTATTATACAGGGAGTAGTGAAATGGTCGATATAGGGCCGGTCAGAGGTCTCGGGAATGTGAGAAAAGCACCTGCGGCAGGTTGGAGTGATGACGATATTGCCTGTGAAGTCGGACATGGATACATTGTCAGGATAAGTGGGAAAAGCCATTATAAACGCGACCCTTACTATTATTTCGATGGCACCGAAGAGGATTATTGGGAAGAAACAACCTATATTCGTCTTTATGTCGTCGAGTCGATAGTGAATACCTCCGGCGGAATTATGGGTGCTAAGGTCAAATATCAATACCCGTTCATTCCCGAGTAAATATCGACAACCCGCACCTCGCTCGGGATGGCTGTCCTCTACAGCGCGCGGGCGGCGAGGGTGCGGGCGAAGGAGTCGCGATAGGTGTCGGAAACGGGAATGGGTGTCGCCACGTTTTCGAGAACTACGCGGGCGCGTTCGAGGCGCTTCACGCGGGCCAGGGCTACGATGTAGCTGCGGTGGACGCGCGCAAAACGATCCGCGGGCAGCATCCGCTCGACTGTTTTCAGATTCATCAGCGTCTGCACCGATCCGGGACGACCCGACGCGTCCATGGTGTGTATGCGGATGTAGTCGCGGATCCCCTCGATATAGATTATCTCCGACAGCGGGATGACGATCTGCTTGTAGTCCGACCTGACCATCAGATTTTGCGGCGCGCCCGCTCCTGCTCCGACCCCGGATTCGGCCTGGCCACCGGGCCGGATGCGGAACCATTCGAATGCCCGTTCGACTGCGTGCGAAAACTCCTCGAAGCTGATCGGTTTGAGCAGATAATCTATCGCCCGTGCACGGAACCCTTCGAGTGCGTATTGCGGAAAAGCGGTGGTGAAGATCACCCGAGTGTCGCCCCTCTCCGCTGCCAGACGCGCGACATCGAGCCCGTCGAGCCCCGGCATCTGTATATCCAGAAATGCGAGGTCTGTTCTCTGCTCGCGGTCGCCCCCGCCCCCGCACATCAGACCCAACGCATCGGCGCCCGATGAGAACCGTCCGGTGAGTTCCAACTCGGGAATGCGGCCGATGTAATCTTCCAGAATGTCGAGAGCGAGGGGTTCGTCGTCGACTATGATGCAGCGGAGTTTCATAACGTCAGGGTTAGTCGGGCGGTATGCACCCCGCCGGAGCGTTCGAAAGTCAATGTGTGTGCGCCCGCGTAGAGCAGCTCCAGCCGCCGTCGCAGGTTGCCAGTGCCGATGCCCGAGCCGCTGCGGTCGGTGTCTGTTTTTGGAAAGTCGCTGTTGGCCACCGTGCAGATCAGCACACCGTCGGCGACCGAAACATCTATGCTCACGAACGATGCGGTGGCGCCCTCGGTCGAGATCCCGTGCTTGAATCCGTTCTCTACCAGGGTCATCATCGTGAGAGGGGCGATAGACAGGCCCGCGGCGTCGACTCCGGAGGGTAGCGACAACTCGATGCGCATTCCGTCTCCAGTTCGCAGCCGCATCAACTCCGCATAGCCCCGCACGAAATCGAGTTCTCGCTCCAAAGACACTCTCTCGGCGTCGGTATACAGCACGTAGCGCAGAATCGTGCTGAGCGAGTGGATGGCTTCGCGTGCCCTGTCCGTATCGGAGAGCGTCAGTGAGTAGATGCTGTTGAGGGTATTGAACAGAAAATGGGGGTTGAGCTGCGAGCGCAGACCGGCGAGTTCGGCGTCGCGTTTTTCGGCTTCGAGACGCTCTTTTTCGCGCCGCTGCTGCTGCCACGCCGCCACCATCTTCAGCGCCACACTCAGCCCGATGACCAGCATCAACACCAACCCGTCGCGAATGATGTAGGTCGCAAGGTCGATCTTCTCCTGCGGCTCGGCGGCACCCAGAATGCGCGTCAGGTAGAACTCCTGCAAGATGTGCGAAAAGGTAGCCACCACCACTATCACCACGAAATTGCAAAGACCGAAGAGCCACCACCGCCGCTTCTCGAATATCAGTTTGTCTACCAGAAAGTAGTAGTTGAAGTAGAACACCAGCATGAACATGAGCGGTATCCAACTGTATATCACATACCGGTCGAGCCTCACCAGCGACCCGTCGCGCGTGGCCACCAGAAACGGAAAACAGAGAATGATCACCCACACCAGCACATTGATGAAGATGAACATCGCCCGCCCCGTCGCCAGGCCTGTTGTCCGCCCCGTCGCCCGCGCGCCCGTTATCGTTTTTTTTGCCACCAGGTGCAAATATACGAAAAATCGCTATCTTTACGCCAGGAATATAGAGTTGTGCGGAGCAATGAAGAGGAGTAAAATTATCGCGAGAATGTTGGTCGTGCTGGGTTTCGGCGGCGCGGCGGGTTTGGCAGCGTGTGGAGCACGTGCGCAAAAGAATCGTCCTGCCGACACGAACCCTGTTGCAGATACGGTCGTGATGCCGGATGGCGGGGAGCCGGTCCGTGTGATGTACGGCGTGCCGCCCGCCCGATTCGATGCGAACAAACCCATTCCCGAGCGGGCACAACCCTCCGGCGATGAAGACCGCTAAGATCGGGCTGCGCAAAAGGTTGGGTCTTAATCTGTTCACGAAATTATACAAAGAGCGTGTCGAGGAGCACCCGTTGCGCACCCTGTTTTGGGAGTGCACCCTGCGTTGCAATCTCGACTGTCGCCACTGCGGCTCGGACTGCAAGAGCAGTGGCAACGGCCACGGCGATTTTTTGTCCGGCTTCGAGCCTTCCGAATTTCCGGTGGCGGCACACCCCGACATGCCGCTCGAAGATTTCCTGCGCACTCTCGACACGATCACCCCGCACATCGACCCGCACCGTGTGATGATAGTCTTTGCGGGCGGTGAGGTGTTGATGCGGCGCGACCTCGAAAAGGCGGGTCTGGCGGTGTACAGGCGCGGATATCCGTGGGGCATGGTGACCAACGGCATGGCGCTCGACGCCGCGCGGTTCGAGAGTTTGCTGCGGGCGGGGCTCCACTCCATCACGCTGAGTCTCGACGGATTCGCCGAGGATCACATCTACATACGCCGCCATCCGAAAAGTTTCGATAATGCTCTGCGGGCGCTGCGGCTGATCACGAAAGAACCCTCGATAGTTTACGACGTGGTGACCTGCGTGACGGGCGAAAGTCTGGCGCGTCTGCCCGAGTTCAAGGAGTTTCTGATCTCCGAGGGGGTCGGGGCGTGGCGGATTTTCACGATTTTCCCCGTCGGCCGCGCCGCCGAAGACCCGCGGCTGCAACTCTCCGACGAACAGTTTCGCGACCTGATGGAGTTCATTCGCGCAACCCGAAAAGAGGGTCGCATACGGCTCGACTACGCCTGCGAGGGTTTTCTGGGGGGCTACGAGACCGAGGTTCGCGACAACTTCTACCACTGTTCGGCGGGCGTCACCACGGCAGGTATCCGCATCGACGGGGCGATATCGGGCTGCACGTCGATCCGCGCCGCCCACGATCAGGGCAACATCTACCGCGACGATTTCATGACGGTGTGGAACGAGCGATTCCAAAAATTCCGCAACCGCGAGTGGGCGAAAAAAGACGAATGCGCCGAGTGCAGCGTGTGGCGTTGGTGTCAGGGAGGCGGCATGCACCTGCACGACGACAACGACCGCCTGCTGCTGTGCCACTACCGCCGCCTGAAGCCGCGATAAGGGATCTAAAGTTCGTACAGCCTGTCGAGAATCGGTTTGAGAAAACCTTCGCGCACCTCCGGCGAGAGGCGGTCGATGTACGCTTTATTCTCGCCGAACGCCGCCCCTTCGACGATGTAGACCGCCGAGATCCACGAATCGGGATTGGCGACGATAAACTCGCGCTTGAGGGAATCTATGCCGTCGAATATCGAGTCGAGCACCGGTTTGAAGTCCATCGGATTGCGGAACGGGTTGACGACCGCTGTTTTCCGGATCTCGGTACCTATGCTGTCCGCTGCCAGGGTGTACGGCCTCAGCGTTTCGGCGTACCGCGCCCACCGTTCGTTGACGGGCGAACCCTTCACCGAGTACTCTATATATTTATTGTCCGTTATCCGCCCCGTTAGGCGAACCTTTTCGCCAGGTTGCAGGAGCAGATTGATGGAGGTGCTTTCGGGAAACATGCCGTTTATAATGGGCAGCGGGAATATTCTCACCTGCGTCGGCCCCTTGGCGTCGATCCGGTGGACGAAGCGACCCGAGGAGACGGCGATGGTGTCGGTAGTGACGTCGGCGTTCGATCGCAGAGGGGTGTTGATATCCCACGAGCCCACGATCACAGGAACGCGGCCCAGCCCTTCGATATCGGCGACGATGGTGGTTCGGGATGCGCACGAGCCGAACAAAACGGCCATCGGCAGCAAAAAAAGATAGCGTGTTTTCATAATTTTGTTCGATTTGGCCGCAAAGTTAACCAAAGATTCGTTATTTTTGCGCCCTGCACATAATTCTACCGCCATGACCCAGGAAGAACTATTCAAGAAACTGATCGCGCACAGCAAGGAATACGGGTTCATTTTCCCGTCGAGCGAAATATACGACGGACTGTCGGCCGTGTACGACTACGGCCAGATGGGCGTCGAACTCAAAAACAACATCAAGGCCTATTGGTGGGAGGCGATGACGCGTCTGAGGGAGAACATCGTCGGCATCGACGCCGCCATCTTCATGCACCCCCGCACCTGGGAGGCGAGCGGCCACGTGGGGGCGTTCAACGATCCGCTGATCGACAATAAAGAGAGCAAAAAACGCTATCGCGCCGACGTGTTGCTGGAAGAGCACATCGCCAAACTCGAAGAAAAAATAGAGAAAGAGGTCGAGAAGGCGCGCAAGCGTTTCGGCGAGAGTTTCGACGAGGTGCAGTATCGCGCAACCTCGCCGCGCGTGCTGGAGATTCAGGCGCAAAGAGACACGGTTCACGCGAGGATGGTGAAGGCATTGACCGACGGCGATCTGGCCGAGTTGCGTCAGGTGATCATCGACGCCGAGATAGTCGACCCCATCTCCGGCACGCGCAACTGGACGGACGTGAGACAATTCAACCTGATGTTCGACACTAAGATCGGCAGCGTGGCCGAGGGTGCCAACACAATCTATCTGCGGCCCGAAACGGCGCAGGGCATCTTCGTCAACTTCCTGAACGTGCAGAAGACCGGCCGCATGAAAATTCCGTTCGGCATAGCGCAGATCGGCAAGGCGTTCCGCAACGAGATCGTAGCACGGCAGTTCATTTTCAGAATGCGCGAGTTCGAGCAGATGGAGATGCAGTTTTTCGTCCGCCCGGGCGAGGAGATGCAGTGGTACGAGTATTGGAAGAATTTCCGCATGTCGTGGCACCGCAACCTCGGCTTCGGCGACGACAACTACCGATTCCACGACCACGACAAACTCGCACACTACGCCAATGCCGCCGCCGACGTCGAGTTCAAATTCCCGTTCGGTTTCAAAGAGGTGGAGGGCATACACTCGCGCACCGACTTCGACCTGGGTAACCACGAGAAGTTCAGCGGCAAGAAACTGCGTTATTTCGATCCCGAGACGGGCGAAAGCTATGTGCCCTACGTTGTGGAGACTTCGATCGGTGTCGACCGCATGGTGTTGCAGATACTCTCGGCGTCCTACACCGAGGAGGCTTTGGAAGGCGGCGAGTCGCGCGTCGTGATGCGTATTCCGGCTCCGCTGGCGCCTGTGAAAGTAGCAGTGTTGCCGTTGGTCAAGAAAGACGGCCTGCCCGAGATCGCACGCGGAATAATCGACGCGCTGAAATTTGACCACAACGTGCAGTACGACGAAAAAGACAGCATCGGCAAACGCTATCGCCGTCAGGACGCTATCGGTACACCGTTCTGTATCACCGTGGACCACGCCAGCGCCGAAGACGGAACCGTCACCATCCGCCACCGCGACTCGATGGCCCAGGAGAGGGTCGCCATCGCCGAGTTGCCGGCGATCATCGGCCGGGCCTGCGGATTGCGCGCATTGCTCGAAAAATTGAATTGTGAATAAAAAATTATCACTATCTTTGTGCTCCCGTGAGCCCGTGACTTTTGTTGGGGCGGGGCGTGAAAATGTGAACGGTGGGATGGCCGAGTGGTTAGGCAGAGGTCTGCAAAACCTCGTACAGCGGTTCGAATCCGCTTCTCACCTCACGAGCAGGACTCCTGTCTAAACGGCGGGAGTTTGCTTTTTAATACGACCGCTTCACCCTCGCAAAATGTCGCCTCGCGGCAAATGAGGTGCGCGTGTATTAAAAAATGTTTAAATTTGCATCGGGAATCCCGAAAAAAGGGGAGATTTTAGAGTATGAAAAAGTTATTGATGATATTTGCGATAGTGGCGACGGGAGTTGCGGCGGCTGGCTGCGATGTGGATGCCGACATGGGAGGTGTATTCACCGTGGACAACATTTCCGTGGCGCCAGGCGATTGGAAGATATCGCACTTTCCCGACGGTCAGTTCAACTGTATGTATGTCGATAAGGATATAAGAGAGCTCATTCCGGCGGTTTTCAGTGACAGTGCGTATATCACATACTTTAAATACGTGGACGAATGGGATGACGTGTATGTACAAAAACCCCTGCCGCTCACGGTTTATAATAAGGAGATTGACGGTTTCGAGTGGGAATACACTCTTGACGCCGAGTATTCGGAGAGGAATCTGCGAATAACCCTGCGGCCACAGGATTTCAAACCGATCGAGATTTTCGAGACCATGTATTTCCGATTGGCAATAATCCGATAGGTCAGGATTTCGGTCAGACCATCCGCTCCATATAGTCGCGGTAGTCGCGCACCTCGGGCCGGTAGTCATCGCTGTCGAACAGTGGCGAGGAGATCAGAAAGTCGGCCGACGAGCGGTTGAATGCCGTGGGGATGTTGTAGAGGGTGGCCAAGCGTAGCAGCGCTTTCACATCCACGTCGTGCGGTTGGGCCTGCATCGGATCCCAGAAAAATATCATCGCGTCGATCTTTCCTTCGGCTATCATTGCGCCCAACTGCTGGTCGCCTCCGAGAGGACCGCTTTTGAGCAGAGTCATTTCGAGAGAGACCCCGTCGCCCCTGTCGTGTCGTTCGCGCAGAGTCTGGGCGACCATCTTGCCGGTGGTGCCGGTACACACGAGGCGATACTCCACAAGTTTGTCGCAGTTCCATGCAACCCAGTCGGCCAGGTCGCGTTTGAGATTGTCGTGCGCCACGAGGGCGAGGCATTTCGTTATCTTATTCATATTTTTTACGTAGCTAAATCCGCTGCGGCCGTTGCCGCTTCAACGGGTAATTCGAATACAAACTCCAATCCGGAGGGTTTATTGCGCCGCACGGATATGGTGCCGCCGTGCAGCGAGACGGTGTTGCGAACGATGGACAGACCCAGGCCCGAACCTCCGGTGTCGCGCGTACGTCCTTCGTTGACGCGGTAGAAGCGTTCGAAAATGCGTTCAAGATGGCTCTCGTCGGAGATGCCGCTTCCGGTGTCGGAGAACGAGACCGTAGCCATGCCGCTCTCGACGGCGAGCACCCCGATGCGTATCTCGGCCCCTTCTCCGGCGTGCGAGATCACATTGTCGGTGAGGTTGCGGAAGACCGAGTAGAGCAGGCTTTCGTTTCCGCGGAAAGTGAGCCCCTCGGGGATGTCGACCCGGAAGGCGATGTTCTTTTCGGTCAGACCGCGCGACGTGTCGCTTCGCACCTTTTCGAGCAGTCGGGCGGCGTCGATGGAGGTGAATTCGAACACTCCCTGCCTCTCGTCGATGCGCGCCAGCAGGCTCATGTCGGAGATGAGCGCCGACAGGGTTTGCGTCTGCGAGTAGGCCCGTTCCAGAAATTGCCGCCGTCGCGCCTCGTCCAATTCGTTGCCCAGCACTATCTCCAGAAATCCGCGAATGCTGGTGACTGGAGTGCGCAACTCGTGGGCTATGTTGCCCGTCATTTCGTGTTTCAGACGGCGGGTTTTCTCTTTGGCTTCATGTTCGCGCAGCCGTTTGACCGACGCACCGAAGTAGCGGCCCAGATACAGAATGAAGAACAGCCCCACCATGAACAGCGCCACCACGAAGTAGAGGAACGTGTTGTCGGGCTTGAGCAGTGAGCGCACTTCGATGTCGTAGGGCAAGGCCACACGCACGATGGTCGGCGAGCCGTCGTCGCGCACGTAATAGAGGTAGTCCTCGCCCGACGACTCGGAGGTTCGGATCGAGGTGCCGTGTCCCTCGATGACCGCGGCTGCTATTTCGGGCCTGTCGGAGTGGTTGTCCATCGAGGCGGCGGGCAGCTTGTTGTCGGTCACCACCTCTCCGTCGCGGCCGATGAGCGTCACCCTCAGCTCGGGCGGCATCAGTGCCAGCAGAGTGTCGAGCCGTCCGGCGGGGACAGCCTCCCGGACACCACTCTCTCCTCCGTCTGCCGTCAGCAATCTCTCGATCTGTCCGGCGTAGGCATCGAGTCGTTCTTCGAGCGCTTCGGTTTTGTATCGCCTGACCCTCTGCTGTTCGAAAACGAGAACGCCCACCGTGAACAGAACGAAGATCACGACAAAACTCCACACGAGCCTCTGCTGGAAGGTCAGTTTCATGGGGCCGGACGCGGTGTCAGTTATCGGGGTTGAAGCGGTATCCGTATCCCGCCTTGGACGATATCCACGCCGCCCGCTCGCCCATCTTTTTGCGCAGACGGGTGATGTGTACGTCCACCGTTCGTTCGGTGGTGTAGGGCGCGTCTTTCCACAGCCGGTCGATGATCTCCTCGCGCGAGAATATCCGCGAGGGGTTTGCGGCGAGAAGTGCGAGTATCTCGAACTCGGTCTTGGTGAGCGGCACCGTCACGCCGGCGATCGACATCTCCTTGGTGTCCAGATCGAGCGCCATGTCGCCCGCTTCGAGCCGTTGCGATTTTTCGGGTGCGGGGCTATCTTCGGGGCTTCGTTTGAGCACCGCCTTTACGCGCGCCGACACCTCTTTGAGTGAGAACGGCTTGGATATGTAGTCGTCGCCGCCCACCGAAAATCCGGTCAGCATGTCGTTTTCGGTATCTTTGGCGGTGAGGAATATTATGGGCACGGTGTTGCCTTCGCGCCGCAGCCGTTCGGCCAGATGGTAGCCCGACATTCCGCCCATCATGACGTCGAGCAGAATCAGGTCGTGCTGCGGGGTGAGGGTGGAGAGCGCCTCTTCGGCCGACGAGACCGCTTCGACGTCGTACCCTTCGTTTTCGAGGTTGAACGCCAGGATCTCGCAAATGTCCCTTTCGTCGTCGACGACAAGAATCCGTTTTTTCATACCGCAAAGATAAGAACCGATTATTTCGATTCGGTTAAGTTTTCCAACACCATTTCAATGGCGGCTTCCACCGTGCTCTCCATCACTTCAGTGCGCGTCCGGTCGGCGAAATAAAATTTTTGTGCCGCGACGGCGCCATAGCTGTTGTTGTCGCTGTTGCTGTCGCCGTTGCTCGGGCCCGCGACTGCAATCCATACCGTGCCGACCGGTTTGTCGGGTGTTCCTCCACCAGGGCCGGCGATTCCGGTGATTGCGATCGCCAGGTCTGCGCCCGTTGCGCGCCGTGCACCGCACGCCATCTCTTCGGCCACCTGGCAGCTCACCGCACCGTTACATTCGATCGTCTCTCGCCCGACGCCCAGCACTGCGATCTTCACCTCGTTCGAATAGGCGACCACACCGCCCGCGAAAAACTCCGAAGCCCCCGCCGCCTCGGTGAAAGCTGCCGCCAGACGCCCGCCCGTGCACGACTCGGCCACGGCCAACGTCATTCCGCGCTCCCGCAACCGGGCGATCACCTGTTCAATAACGCTTTGCATATCTTCTTGGCGAACGACGGGCCGTTGTAGATCAACCCCGTGTATATCTGCACCAGGTGCGCTCCCGCGTCGAGCATTGCCAGCGCGTCGTCGACCGTCATCACTCCGCCTGTGGCTATGATGGGGTAGGCGCCCTCGGTTTTTTCGTGCACATACCGCACCACTTCGAGTGCGCGCGCGGTGAGAGGTGCACCGCTCAGACCTCCGCGGCCTATCGCATCGAGCCTTTTGCGCGAGATGTGCAGACCCTCGCGCTCGGTGGTTGTGTTTGTCGCCACCACGCCGTCCACCAAAGTGCCCCTCACAACGCCGATCACCTCGTCGATCTGGCTCCACGACAGGTCGGGAGAGATCTTCACCAGAATGGGTTTGTAGTCGTTCTGTCCGCGGCGGAATTCGAGCATCGGTTCGACTATCGAAAGCAGTTGTCCTTCGGTCTGCATGGATGTGAGGCCCGTCACGTTGGGGCAGCTGACATTGACCACGAAATAGTCGCCGAATTCGTACAGCCGCCGGAAAAGACGCAGATAGTCGGCCGGTGCCAACTCTGCCGGAGTAAGGCTGTTCTTGCCGATATTGATGCCGACTATGGGCGACGGGCTGCCGTGGCCTCCGACGGGAGCCTGACCTCCGCGCGCACGACCCCTGAGATTGTCGGCGGCGGCCTCCATTCCGCGGTTGTTGAAACCCATGCGGTTGATCAGCGCGCGGTCTTTCGGCAGTCGGAACAGCCGTGGCTTCGGATTGCCGGGCTGGGGCAGGGGAGTGACGGTGCCCACCTCGACGAAGCCCAGACCCAGCATGGGCAGGTCGCGGTAGAGTCCCGCGTCTTTGTCGAAACCGGCCGCCATGCCGACGGGATTGGGAAACTTCATGCCCAACACCTCGCGTTCCAGCCGCGGGTCGCTCACTGTGAACATCCGCCGTACGACGGAGCGAACGATCGGGGTTCGGCCCGCCAGCCGCAGTGCCCGGGCGGTGATCGCATGCGCCCGCTCGGCGTTGAGGCGGAAAAGTATCGGTCGTATGATTTTCTTGTACATGGTTATTTTTTCGTTAGGCCCCTTTCGGCGGCGAGTCGTTCCATCATGGCGTATGCGGCGTCGAATTCGTTGGGAATTTCGCCGTCGAGTATAGCATTTTTTATTATCTCTTTTATCTCGCCGATCACGTTGGACGGCGGGATTCCGTAGACCTGCATAACGAGGTCGCCCGAGATCGGAGGCTGGAAATTGCGGATACGGTCTTTCTCCTCGATCTCCACCATCTTGCGGCGCACGAGCTCGAAGTTGGCCAGATAGCGGCGCACCTTGGCGTCGTTGCCGCTGGTGATGTCGGCCTCGCACAGTGTCATCAGTGCCTCGATGTCGTCGCCCGCTTCGAACAGCAGTCGGCGGACGGCGCTGTCGGTCACCTCGTCCTCGCTCAGAACGATGGGGCGAAGGTGCAGGAACACGAGCTTTTGCACGAACTTGGCGGGCGCGTCCAACGGCAGCCGCAGCCGGCGGAAAATCTTCGTCACCATCTTGCTGCCCACCACTTCATGATGGTGGAAAGTCCACCCCGTGCGCGGGTCGTAGGATTTGGTTGCGGGTTTACCGACATCGTGCAGCAGAGCAGCCCAGCGAAGCCACAGGTCGGAGGATTTCATCGCTACGTTGTCCAACACTTTGAGCGTGTGTATGAAGTTGTCCTTGTGGGCGTTGGCACCGCGTTTTTCGACCCCTTTGAGTGCGGCGAGCTCCGGAAAGATCAATTTCAGCAGCCCGCTCGCGTCCAACATGTAGAAACCCATCGACGGCACGGGCGAAAGAAGTATCTTATTGAGTTCCACAATTATGCGCTCGGCCGAAACGATGCCTATGCGTGCGGCGTTGCGGCGGATCGCTTCGAAAGTTTCGTCCTCGATCTCGAAACCTAACTGCGTGGCGAACCTCACCGCGCGCATCATGCGGAGCGGGTCGTCCGAAAAAGTTATGTCGGGGTCTCTCGGCGTACGGATGATCGCGTCGTCCAGATCGTCCAGTCCGCCGAACGGATCGCTCAGCTCCCCGAAATCGGCACTGTTGAGCGACCACCCGAGAGCGTTGATCGTGAAATCGCGCCGCAGTTGGTCGTCCTCGATCGTGCCGGGCTCGCACTCGGGTTTGCGCGAATCCTCGGAGTATGACTCGCGTCGCGCACCGACGAATTCGACCTCCACACCGTGCCAGTGCAGCATCGCCGTGCCGAAGTTTTTGAAGACCGATACTTTCACACCGAGGCGGCGGCCCAACTCCTCGGCCACTTCTGTCGCAGGGCCGGCCACAACGACGTCGATATCGGTCGAGGGGCGGTGCAGATAGTAGTCGCGCACATAGCCGCCGATCACGTAGGCCCGCAGGCCCCGCTCGTCGACCACGCGCGAGATCTCTTTGAATATTTTATTGTCTGACATAATCGTTAGTTATGAACAATGAGTTGGCTAACGCGCTGGTGGCTATACGCAAAAATTCTGCGTAGCATAACTCATAATTCATAACTTCTTTATTCCGCGTAGCTAACTTTCAACTCTCAACTTTCAACTTTCAACAGCCCAAGGTATTGTTTGACTGTTTTTTCCAACCCGAAATAGATGGCATCGGCTATTAAAGCGTGGCCGATCGACACCTCGTCAGTCCACGGGATCGTCTGCGTGAAAAACCGCAGGTTGTCGAGGCTCAGATCGTGGCCGGCGTTGAGGCCTAGACCCAGTCGGCGTGCCTCTTCGGAAGCGGCGACGTATGGCGCAATGGCCGCGTCACGATCGGCAGCATATCCGCGGGCGTAACTTTCCGTGTACAATTCCACACGGTCGGCGCCCGCTTCGAAAGCTCCGTGAACCATCTCGGGCACCGGATCGACGAACACCGACACCCGCACGCCCGCATCCCGGAAACGCGCCGCCACCCCGCGCAGAAATTCGGCGTTGGCCACCGTGTCCCACCCTGCGTTAGAAGTCAGCGCTCCGGGCGGATCGGGCACCAGCGTCACCTGTGTGGGCCGTACCTCCAGAACCAGATCGACGAACGACCCCACGGGATTGCCCTCGATGTTGAATTCGGTGGTCACCAACCCCGCCAATTCGCGCACATCGTCGTAGCGGATATGGCGTCCGTCGGGCCGCGGATGCACCGTGATGCCCTGCGCTCCGAACCTCTCGCAAGCCCGCGCCGCCTCCGCAACCGAGGGCAGCTTCCCGCCGCGTGAGTTTCTGAGCACGGCTATCTTGTTTATATTCACGCTCAGTTTTGTCATAAATATGCTATCTTTGCAGCGGCAAAATTACACATTTTTTGGCAACCGAGAGATGAAAATCTTTTTTTACAGCAGGTATGAAACCCGTATTCAGAAGGATCTTCTGGAGTGGAGTCTGGCGGCGCCCGCAATGTCGGGATACGACTGGGCTGTGAACGGGGAGTATGCGAGGGGGATATTCGACAAATTCGGGATAGCCGTTCCGCCAGAAAACCGTTACGACTGCATCACCCCCGGAGATGTCGACGACGGCACGCTGATGATCTCCGTCGGGGGCGACGGCACTTTTCTGGAGGCGGTGCGCGAACTGCGCGGAATGCCGGTGCCCATCGCGGGTCTCAATCTGGGGCGGATGGGATTTCTGGCCAACATCTCGATCGAGAATGCCGGAGAAGCTTTTGCCGACATCTGCGCGGGGCGCTACACGATCGAGCGGCGCACGATGCTGGAGGTGGAGGGCGATTTCGGAGCGTCGGCCCCGGAGTTTCCCTGCGCGCTCAACGAGTTCACCATCCACCGTCATACCGCCGACATGGTGGAGGTGGCAACATACTCCGAGGGCAAGCTGCTGACGGTGATCCGCGGCGACGGGGTTATTGCCTCCACCCCCACCGGATCGACGGCCTACTCGTTGAGTGCGGGAGGGCCGATCGTGGCGCCGGACTGCTCGTGTTTCGTCTATTCGGCCATCGCGCCGCACAATTTTTCGACCCGTCCGCTGGTTCTTCCCGACACCACGGAGCTCACCTTCGAAGTGCGCACACGGGGCGGTGAGGCGTTGGTTTCGCTCGACAACATATCGTTCATCGTGGGTGACGGGGCGCGCTTTAAGATCAAAAAGTCCGATTTTTCCGTTTTTTTGATGAAAATCCAAAATATATCGTTCTACGACACGTTAAGAGATAGGATAATGTGGGGAGTGGACAGGCGCGACAACATCTAAATATTTTATATTATCTTTGCAGTTTGCAATCGTAAAGAACGAATGGAGCCACACGATAAAATAGCCGCCTGCGGCGAAGGTGCGAAAGTGCCCGGGCACGTTGCCGTCATCATGGACGGCAACGGACGATGGGCCGCCTCGCGGGGCAGGGAACGTTCGTGGGGCCATGAGCAGGGAACGGAGAGTGTGAGGGCGTGCATCCGTGCGGCGCGGCAGGCCGGAGTCCGGTACGTTACATTCTACGCCTTCTCGACCGAAAATTGGGGACGTCCCGAGGCCGAGGTTGAGGGGTTGATGGAGCTGCTGTGCGACAGCATCGAACGCGAAACACCCGAACTTGTCAGGGAGGGTGTCCGGGTGACGGTGATCGGAGGCCGCGGTGCGCTGTCGGAAAAAGTGAGGGGACACATAGAAAGGATCGAAGAGCTGACCGCCGCCGGAACGGAGCTTACGGTGGTGTTGGCCGTCAACTATTCGTCGCGTTCGGAGATCACCCGCGCCGCCTCGCAGATCGCGGCAAAAGCGCTGGCCGGAGAGTTGGCGCCGGTGATGGTGACCCAACAGACACTTTCCGAGGAACTTTACACCGCCTCGATGCCCGATCCCGATCTGTTGATCCGCACCGGTGGCGAGCAGCGGCTGAGCAACTTTTTACTTTGGCAGGCAGCCTATGCCGAGCTGTATTTCACCCCTGTGATGTGGCCCGATTTCGGCGAGGAGCAATTCGCCGCGGCGCTGGAGGAGTATGCGAACAGGGAGCGCCGTTTCGGCAAAATTAAAAACGATTAATCGAACTCGATGAAGAGGATATTTCTGATCATATTACTTGCGGCCGGTGTGTGGCAGCTGAGAGCACAGACGCCCGATTCGACGGCGGTGGCCACTATCGAAACCCCTCCGGCCGATCTGCCGCTCATGAACTACGACTCGCCGCGCCGCTATGTTGTGCGCGGGGTGAGGGTTCACGGCAGCCGCTACTACGATCCCGAATTCATGAAGACGGCTATGGGCCTCATAGCCGGTGACAGCATAACCCTGCCGGGCGACTACGCTTCGGAGGCGATCCGCAGGGTGTGGGGCATGCGCTACTACTCCGATGTGCAGATCGTCACCACGCCCGACAGGGAGGGCGACGGAGTGGAGTTCGACGTCTATCTGACTGAACGTCCCCGGGTTCGCACATGGACGTTCGAGGGGGTGCGCAAAACCGAGGCGACCGACCTCGAAAAGAACCTCAAACTGATGAGGGGAAGCGAGCTTTCCGATTACATTCTTGAGAAGAACAAGTATTTCATCGAGAAATTTTTCTCGGAAAAGGGTTTTCGCAATGCCGAAGTGACCTGGCGCATCTCAAACGACACGGTGGTGACGAACACGGTGAACGTCGCCTTTGTGATAGACAAAAAACCGAGGGTCAGGGTCGGTGCGATCAATTTCATCGGCAACGAACAGTTCACCGACGGAAGGTTGAGGCGGACGTTCAAAAAGATACACCGCGTGAGTTGGAAATTCTTCCAGTCCAACAAATTCAAGGAGAAGGAGTATGGCGAGGACAAGGATTTCCTGATAGATTTCTATAACTCGAAGGGCTACCGCAACGCCAATGTGGTGAAGGATTCCGTCTACGTGATCAACGAAAAACGTCTGGGCATCGACATCACCGTGGACGAGGGCAACAAGTTCTATTACCGCAACGTGTCGTGGACGGGCAACACGATCTACGAGACAGAGTTCCTCAACAATCTGCTGGGAGTCGAAAAGGGGGCAACGTACGATCGCAAGACGCTGCACAAACGCCTCGGCGTGGGGCGCGAACCTAATATCGAGGACAACTCCACAGTCACGGCGCTCTACCAGAATCAGGGCTATCTGATGTCGGCGATCGAGCCGGCGGAGATAGTCGTGGGAACCGATTCGCTCGACTTGGATATCAAGATATTCGAGGGCGAACCCTTTACCATCAACAATGTCGACATCACCGGCAACCAGAGGGTGAACGACGGGGTGATCCGGCGCGAGGTATCGACCTATCCGGGCGAGTTGTACAGCCGCCAACTCGTGATGAATACCATCTATCGTCTGGGGGGCATGGGCCACTTCGATCCCGCCAAGATCGCTCCGGGCATTCAGCCGGTGTCGAACAATCTGGTGGACATATCGTGGAACCTCGAAGAGCAGCCCTCGGACAAGGTGGACGTGTCGGGCGGTTGGGGGGCAGGCATGTTCGTCGGCTCGGTCGGAGTGCAGTTGAACAACGTGTCGATCGGCAACTTCTTCAAGAAAAACGCATGGCGGCCATATCCGCAGGGTCAGAACCAACAGCTGGCAATCCGCGGACAGTCGAACGGTACATATTACAAGGCGCTCTCGATGAGCTTCACAGAGCCGTGGCTCGGCGGACGCAAACCACACTCACTGACGGTGAGCGGATACTACTCGGCCGAAAGCAACTCCTACAATCCGTTCGTGGCCGGCACTTCGTTCTTCCGTACGTTGGGGGTCGCTGCGGGTATCGGTTTCCGCCTCAGTTGGCCAGACCAGTACTTTACGCTCTACACCGAGTTGGGGTATCAGCGCTACATGCCCCAGAATTGGGGTAATTTCCTGATGGGAACGGGCAACGGAAACGTGATCTCGTTCAAGACCGTCTTCGGACGCTCGTCGATCTCCAACCCGCTCTATCCGAGTTACGGTAGCGACTTCTCGCTGTCGCTCACCCTCACTCCGCCCTGGTCGATGATGGACGGCAAGGACTACGCCGACCCCAACCTGTCGATGCAGGATCGCTGGCACATGATCGAGTACCACAAGTGGTTGTTCAAGGGACGATATTTCCATCCGCTGACCAACAACCAGAAGCTGGTGTTGATGGCCCGCGCCGAATTCGGTTATCTGGGACATTACAATCCCGACAAGCTCTCGCCTTTCGAAGGTTTCCGCGTCGGCGGCGACGGCATGCAGGGCTACACGATGTACGGCGAGGATATCATCGCCATGAGGGGATACAAAGACATGGAACTCGTGCCCATCTCGGTTCAGGAGGCCGGTGACCGCGCCAGAGTATACACCAAATACACGATGGAGGTGCGCTACCCGTTCCTGCAACAGGGGCAGACCAATATCTACGGTCTGGTATTTGCGGAGGCGGGCAACGGTTACGCATCGTGGAAGACTTTCGACCCGTTCCAGCTGAAGCGTTCGGCCGGTGCGGGTGTTCGCATTTTCCTGCCGATCGTCGGTATGCTGGGCTTCGACTGGGCGTGGGGCTTCGACAAACCCGCCGGCGGAACAAAACGAAGCGGCAGCCAGATACACTTTACAATAGGAACGGAATTCTAATTTATAAATTACGAATTTATGAAAAAGGCATTTTTGATTTTAGCGGCATTGGTTTTCGGCACGGGCGCGGCCTTTGCCCAAAACTACATGGTGGTCGACAGCGAGAAGGTTTTCCGCTCGATCGCATCTTACAACAGCGCGCTGGCCGAGGTCGAGGCAGACTCCCAAAGGTACCAGACGCAGATCGACGACGCTTTCAACCAACTGGAGGAGGCGTTCAACAGCTATCAGCAGCGCAAGGCGTCGATGACGGCAGCCGCACGCGCCACCGAGGAACAGCGGATCGTGGCCCGCGAGGAGGAGATCAAAAAGTTCCAGGCGGAGACCTTCGGCGAGGATGGATCGCTGATGAAGAAGCGCGTCGAGCGGATCAAACCTATTCAAGATCGGGTCTTCGCGGCGATAGAAAAGTATGCCGCCGAGCATGGCTACGACATTGTGCTCGATGTGGCGTCGAATCCCACGATCCTCTACCACAAACCGTCGGTCGACCACACCGACGCGATCATTGCAATTGTGAAATAATCTAAACTATAAAAAAATGAAGAGAACAATTAAAATTTTCATGGTGGCGGCCCTCACATTGGGGTCGACCGCCCTTTTTGCCCAGAAATTCGGACGGATCGACTATCAGGGTGTGCTTTTTTTGATGCCGGAGATTGCGACGGTTCAGACCAATATCCAGAAGGTGCAGGCCGACTATCAGGAGCATATCGAAGGTATGGTGGTCGAACTCAATAAAAAACGGGATGAGATAGCAAATCTTCCAGAGACAACTTCCACGACATCTCGTCAGTTGAAACAACGTGAGGCCGATGAACTTGAACAGCGTGTCCGTGAATATTATAATGTCGCGGAACAGGGAATACAGCAAGCAGAAGCAGAGTCAATAAGACCGCTGAAGATTAAGCTTGACGCGGCTGTCAAGAAAGTATGTAAGGAACAGGGGATTGTTGCTGTCTTCCAGACTACCGACCCGAATGTATTACAGGCGCTTCAGGTTGTTTACGTTGATGAGGACACTGCGATAGACATAAATGCTGCCGTCAGAGCCGAACTCGGTATCGCCGCTGATGCAGTCGCTACTCCCATGCAGTAATTGAGAGCATTCAAAAAATAGCAGTTATCATTAAATATGATAACTGCTATTTTTTTGATATATAAAATTATCTTCGTTAACTTTTACGCCATGATAAATTGATGGAAATTTTTTCAAAGTTTCACTCATATTTATAACTTCGCCTGCAATTGGAAAATAGTCAGTCGTTGAAGAGCGAAAACCGCTTGAAATATTTGTTACTTCTATATCTTCTCTTAAAAGCGCTTTTGCTTCATCAATTAACTTTTGTCTATGCAAACCAAAAAGCTCTTCGTTATCTTCAAATCTCCAGCTTGGTATGTGAGTTGCACCTACAAAAACTTTGCCGTCTGCTTTTGCGCTAACTGAGCATTTTCTATGAATATGAAAATCATATCCGCATTTTGTCCTGGCTTCTAATTTTTGCCCGAAAATCGGCTTTATTTTTATATACGGTTCGTTTTGGATAAGCATTTTTGAGCCGGTTGCCAATGCCCCAAAAGGCGATTTCCCCATACGTGGACGTCAGAAAAGCAAGATTGTCGCGAACAAATTCCACATGGTTCAGTGCGGAAACGGAAAGCGGAGTGGAGCATAGTCCGCAAACGAGTGGAGATCGAACCGCCAGGGGAGACAGATTATGGAACTCCAGGGGACCTCCGCAGAAGCCGCATCGGCCGGTCAGCGTGATGGAATTGCTGCCTCGGGTCACCCGGGCGTCATGCAGATCAGGCAGCAGAGCCTGCCTTTTTTCCCGGTATTCCGGTATTTTCACCCTGACGATTTCATTGTATTCGTCATCCGGCATTTTGGTGAAATTGAATGCCATGCCGGAGGCATTGCCTTTCAGGTATTGAACCCGATCCGCTATT
>QMCE01000183.1_pt1 | contig 29438 bp, 24 predicted proteins | sample 1821851 | NCBI WGS metagenome assembly QMCE01 (sample SAMN09453174, study PRJNA476694) | Termite gut metagenome, whole genome shotgun sequencing project. | isolation source: worker | host: Odontotermes sp. | place: South Africa:Pretoria | collected 2016-01-28 | reverse complement strand
CTCAGCGCAGTCTCCAGGTGAAAAAGAACTGGGATAAGCTCGTAGCGGCGTTTGAGGCAGGCGAGTATATCGAGGGCATTGGCAAGGAAGTTGTAAAGGGCGGCCTCATCGTAAATGTAGACGGCGTGCGCACCTTCGTTCCGGCCTCCCAGCTCTCGGAGCGCTATGTCGAAAAGCTGGATCAGTTCGTCGGCCAGCCGATGCGCCTTAAGATCATCGAAGTGGATAAGCAAAAGAAGCGCCTTGTAGCCTCCCGCAAGGCAGTGGTCATAGAGGAAGCGGCAGCGAAGAACTGCAACCTCATCATAAGCCATCATCCTGTGATTTTCACCCCGATGAGAGACTTGAAAAGCACGGATATTGCTTATCTTTTAGCTGAGAACAGGCTCTCTGCCATATGTTGTCATACAAATCTTGATATATCGCCGAACGGTGGCGTGAATGTTGCGCTTTGCGAGGCACTCGGTTTGAAGAATATCAGAGGTGAGAAGGAGTTCGGCGAGGGCTATCTCATCTACTCTGGAGAGCTCGGAAATCCTCTTTCTCCGAAGGATTTCGCAGAATATGTCAAAAACCGGCTTGGTGTCAGACATGTCCGTTTCAAGGCGGGGGCAAGAGATGTAAAGAAGGTTTGCGTGGCGGCGGGTCAGGCGGGCGAGTGGGCAGAGGACGCCGCAAGCTATGGCGACGCCTTTGTCTGCGGAGAAATGAAGCACCATGAAGAGCTTCTGGCAGCAAGGCTCGATATAACGGTAATTGCGGCGGGGCATTACGAGACGGAGAGGATATATGAGCCCATGCTGTGTGAATATTTGAAGAATAATGTGGGCGGGACAGGCTTCATAATCTCGGAAGCAGAAAGCCCGGCAATGGTGATAGTCTGAGGGAAATATGGCATTAGACGGCGCATTTTTAAGACATGTTAAGAAAGAGCTTGAGGAAAGAATCCTTGAAGGCAGGGTGGATAAAATCCATCAGCCGAACAAGGATGAAATAGTCATGTCTTTTCGCACGAGAGAGGGTGCGTCACGCCTGCTTCTTTCCGCACGTGCGAATAATCCGAGGGTGAACTTTCTCACAGATGCACCTGAAAACCCGGAGCACCCGCCTATGCTTTGCATGCTTCTGCGCAAAAAGCTGCAAGGGGCGAGGCTGGCGGAAATCAGGCAAAGCGGGCTTGAAAGGGCGCTGCATTTTGTCTTTGACGCAACGAATGAGCTCGGCGACAGAATCAGGCTCATGCTGACGATTGAGATAATGGGGAAGTACAGCAATATAATCCTCTCTGATGAAAACGATATAATCATAGATGCGCTAAAGCGTGTTGACGCCGAAATGTCGTCACAGCGGCTTGTGCTGCCCGGCACAGCATACAGTCTCCCGCCTGTTCAGGATAAACTGAACATAATGGAGGCGAAATCCTCTGATATTGTTTCGAAAATCAAGGCTCTGCCGAAGGATACTGAGCTTCCGAAAGCTCTGCTCAACACGATTCAGGGAGTTTCACCCGTTGTCTGCCGTGAGCTTGAATATCAAATCGGAAAAGGGCGTGAGCTTTCCTCAAAAACACTTGGCGATGAAGACAGCTTTCGCCTCGGCTTTTTCCTCCAGAAGCTCAAGGAGACCATAAGTGACATATCCGGCAGGTCGTATATGGTGTTAGATAAAAAGGGGAAGCCGCTTGATTTCTCATTCATGGAGATTCATTATTTAGGCACCTCGGCAGTCACGAGGGAATATGAAAGCTTTTCAGAGCTGCTTGAAGCCTTCTACAGCGAGCGTGACAGACGTGAGCGAATGAAGGTTAAAGAGCAGGATTTATTGAAGCTTCTTTCGAACATATATGAAAGAACAACACGCAAAATCAATAACCAGCGTGCGGAGCTCGAGAAATCCATCGACAGAGAAAAGCTGAAGGTTCAGGCGGATTTACTCAGCGCCAATCTCTATGCAATTCCCAAGGGGGCCGAAAGCGTCTCACTCATGAATTTCTATGACGAGCGGCAGAGCATGCTTGATATAAAGCTTGAGCCCGCATTAACGCCGCAGCAGAATGCACAGAGGTACTATAAAGAATACAGCAAGGCGAAAACGGCTGAAATAAAGCTGAAAGAACAGCTTGAGCTTGCCGAGGAAGAGCTGAAATATATTGACTCGGTTTTTGAATCATTGACGCTTGCAGAGAATGAAAGAGACCTCTCGGAGATAAAAACCGAGCTTGCCGACGAGGGGTATCTGCGGATAATCAGAAGCAAGAGAGATAAAATCAAACAGCAAAGCGAGCCTCTTTCATTTACCGTTTCAGACGGCTTCAGGGTGCTTGTCGGGCGGAACAACACACAGAATGATAAGCTTACGCTTAAAACGGCAAGAAAGCAGGATATATGGTTTCACACAAAGAACATCCCGGGCTCTCATACGGTGCTCGTTACAGACGGGAAAGAGCCGACTGAAAAAGCCGTGCAGGATGCCGCCGATTTAGCGGCGAAATACAGCCGGGGAAGAGAAGCGGGGCAGGTGGCCGTTGATTACACAGCAGTTAAGAATGTCACGAAGCCGCACGGTGCAAAGCCGGGCATGGTGATATACAATAATTTCAAAACAATTTACGGGAATCCGTTGCTATAAGGCAATGGAAAACCTATAATCATATTAAAAAACGGAGGAGATTATGAAGATTCTTGTTACAGGCGGGGCGGGTTATATCGGCAGCCATACATGCATTGCTCTTTTGGGTGCGGGGCATGAGGTGGTTATTGCAGACAATCTCTCAAACAGCAGCAAGGAGGTCATAAACAGGATAGAGGAGCTTTCCGGCAAGAGCGTAACCTTCTATGCCTATGACCTCTGCGACAAAAGCTTAATTGAAGATATTTTCTCAAAAGAGAAGCTTGATGCCGTAATTCATTTTGCCGCACTGAAGGCCGTGGGGGAATCGGTCGAAAAGCCGCTTGAGTACTATGAAAACAATCTCATATCAACGCTGAACCTCTTGGACATCATGAGAAAGCATGATGTCCAAAGGCTGATTTTCAGCTCCTCCGCAACAGTATACGGCAGCCCCGAAAAGCTGCCCGTCACAGAGGACATGCCTCTTTCATGGCTTAATCCGTACGGTGCGACAAAGGTGATGATTGAGCAGTTCCTTAAAGATTTGGCATATGCCGATAAAAGCTTCAAGGCCGTGATGCTTCGATATTTCAACCCGGCAGGCGCACATAAAAGCGGAAGAATCGGCGAAGACCCTAACGGAATTCCGAACAACATTTTCCCGTTTGTTTCGCAGTTTGCCATGGGCAAGAGAGAGAAGCTTATCATCTTCGGCAATGATTATCCCACGCCGGACGGCACCTGCATAAGAGACTATGTCCACGTGATGGATTTGGCGGAGGGGCATGTTGCGGCATTGAAGGCATTTGACAACGAAGACAGCAATGCGCATGTTTATAACCTCGGCACCGGCAAGGGCTCGTCTGTTCTTGATATAATCAATTCATTTTCAAAGGCATGCGGCAAAGAGCTTAAATATGAAATCGGTGCAAGAAGGCCGAATAATGCTGATGCCCCGAGCTCTTATGCAGACTGCTCAAAGGCCGAAAGAGAGCTTGGCTGGAAGGCAAAGAGAAATCTTGACGAGATGTGTGAGGATTCATGGCGCTGGCAGACGGAGAACCCAAATGGATATAATGCGTGATATAAAGATTGTCCTGGCGTCACAGTCTCCGAGCAGAAAGCTGCTGTTTGACAGGGCGGGGATACCAGTTGAGGTGAAGGTATCGGGCGTCGATGAAACCGTGCCGCAGAGCTTCATGCCCGAAGAGACAGTGAAGGAGCTTGCAAGAAGAAAAGCGGAAGCTGTTTTCCCTGATTGCAAAGACAGGTTTGTGGTGGCGGCAGACTCCGTCGCCGCAATAGACGGCAGAATTATCGGCAAGCCCGAGAGCCTAAATGATGCAAGAGACATGATAGCCTTTCTTTCCGGCAAAACACACAGGATTTTCACTGGCGTTTGCATCATGCACGGAGATATGCAGGAGGTTTTCTGCAACATAACCGAAGTGACGTTTTACGAGCTTTCAGATGATGAAATAGACGAATACATAAAAACAGGTGAATCCATGGGCAAGGCTGGCTCTTACGGCATTGAGGGCAAGGGAATCATGCTCATTGAAAAAATAAACGGAGACTATGCCAATGTCGTTGGTCTGCCGATGGCGGAAACACTCCGAAGAATCAGAACAATGCTGAGCAAATGAGGTTGAGATGGATATAAAAACAGCAATGGAAAAGGCGGAGGAGCTGAGAGAAAAAATCAGCTACTATGCTGAAAAATACTATACTGAAGACGCCCCCGAGATAGATGACTACGATTACGACATGCTCTACCGTGAGCTTGAAAAGCTTGAGGAGGAGTATCCGCAGATAATCACGGTCGATTCCCCTACGCAGAAGGTGGGCGGGGAGATATACAATAATTTTGCGCCCGTCGTGCATCAGGTTCCGCTTGAAAGCCTGCACGACTCTTTTTCTGACGGCGAGCTCCGTGACTTTGACAGAAAAGTGAGAGCTGCCGTGGAAAACCCCGAATATGTCATTGAGCCCAAGTTTGACGGTCTTTCCGTGGCTTTGGAATACTCAAACGGTGTTTTCATCCGTGGCTCAACAAGGGGTGACGGAATAACCGGCGAAGACGTGACGGAGAACATCCGCACGATTAAATCCGTGCCTAAAAAGCTTTCGAAAAACCTCCCGTTCATTGAGGTGCGGGGCGAGGTTTATATGTCTGAAGAGAGCTTCAGATTGCTGTCTGAAAGACAGGAGATTTTGGAAGAGAAGCCGTTCAAAAACCCGAGGAATGCGGCGGCGGGCTCTCTCAGGCAGAAAAACGCACGGATAACAGCTTCTCGCGGGCTTGATATTTTCGTCTTCAATGTGCAGAGAATTGAAGGCGAAACATTAAATTTCCATGATGAATCCCTCGAAAAAATGAGAGAGCTGGGCTTCACCGTGCCGCCGTTTTATTATAAATCAGGCGACATTGAGGAGGTCATATCATATATAAGTAAAATCGGCGATAAAAGGGGAGACTATGATTTTCCGATAGACGGTGCCGTCGTGAAAGTGAACAGCTTTGCCGAGCGTGAAGAGCTCGGTAGCACGGCAAAATTCCCACGCTGGGCAGAGGCATATAAATATCCGCCGGAAGAGAAGCAGACTGTGCTGAAGGACATTGAGATAAATGTCGGGAGAACCGGCGTGCTTACGCCGACGGGGCTCTTTGAGCCTGTGACGCTTGCCGGCACAACGGTCAGCCGTGCCACGCTCCATAACCAGGATTTCATTGATGAAAAGGATATTCGTGTGGGCTCGGCAGTAATCCTCAGAAAAGCCGGAGAAATAATCCCCGAGGTGGTTTCTGTGATTTCAAACCCGCCGGGCAGTGTGAAATATGAAATTCCTGATACTTGCCCCTCCTGCGGCGAGATTGTTTCGAGAATAGAAGGCGAGTCCGCTGTGAGATGCACCAACCCCTCTTGTCCTGCCCAGCTTATGCGAAGCCTTGTGCATTTTGCGTCACGGGACGCAATGGACATTGAGGGTATGGGGCCGATGATAATCGAGCAGCTCGTGAACGCAGAGCTTCTGCATTCACCGGCAGATATATACGCACTTAAAAAAGAACAGCTTGTCACACTCGACAGGTTTGCCGAAAAGAGTGCGGATAATCTCATTGCGGCGATTGAAAAAACGAAATCTGCAGAGCTTCACAGGCTTGTCTTTGCTTTAGGCATTCCGCATATCGGTGCAAGAATGGCAAAGCTTCTGACAGAACGCTTCCCAGGCATGGATAAAATCATGAATGCCGGCGAAGAGGAAATTGCCTCTCTTGATGGCTTCGGCGGAATTATGGCGAAAGAGATTGTTGTCTTTTTCAACAGAGAAAGCACCAAAAGCCTGATAGAAAGCTTCAAGGGCTATGGGCTTAACATGGAGGCCGAAGAAATAGTCAGGGGAAGCAAGTTCTCGGGGCTGACCTTTGTTCTGACAGGCACCCTGCCGACGATGGACAGAAAAGCGGCTGAAAGAATGATAGAGGAGGAAGGCGGGAAAGCAAGCTCCTCTGTCTCGAAAAAGACAAGCTATGTCCTTGCGGGGGAAGACGCCGGAAGTAAGCTGCAAAAGGCAAACACGCTCGGCATTCCGGTGATAAGCGAGGAAGAGTTTATAAAAATGTATAACGGAGAATAGACGATGAAAATCAAGTTTGGTGAGCTTTATAAAAATGAGACAGAGGTGCAGAAGGAAAGATACAGAAAGCTAAAAGAGGGCTTTGAGAATCAATTCGGCGATGCCGAAAACATAGAGTACTTCAGTGCGCCGGGCAGAACAGAGATAGGCGGGAATCATACCGACCATAACCACGGTCACGTGCTTGCGGCGGCGGTGAATCTTGATATTATCGCAGCGGCGAGAAAAACGGCTGACGGCTCGGTGGTGCTGAAATCTGCAGAGTATTCAAAGCTTGATGTCATGAATATATCAGACCTTGAAAAGAAAGACAGCGAAACAGGGCGCTCTGCTTCTCTTATCAGGGGGATTCTTGCGAGGTGCAAAAGCCTCGGGTATAAAATCGGCGGCTTTGAGGCCTTTACAATGAACAATGTTCTCAAGGGCTCGGGGCTTTCAAGCTCTGCCGCATTTGAGGTTGCTGTGGTGGCAATAATAAGCCATTTGTATAATGAAGGGGGAATCAACCCCGTCGAGGCGGCAATAATTTCGCAATATGCCGAAAACGAGTATTTCGGCAAGCCGAGCGGGCTTATGGACCAGATGGCAAGCAGCGTCGGCGGCGTCACCTCAATTGACTTCAATAATCCGCAGAAGCCGATAATCAAAAGCATTGCTTTTGATTTGAATAAACACGGCTTCTCTCTCTGCATCACAGACACAGGCGGAAGCCATGCTGAGCTGACTGACGAATACACCGCAATAACCGAGGAAATGCGTGCGGTATCGGAATTCTTCGGCAAGAGCTATCTGAGGGATGTAGATAAGGCTGATTTTTACACCGCAATTCCTGAATTGAGAGCAGCAGCAGGCGACAGGGCCATTCTCCGTGCCATGCATTTCTTTGATGATGACGAAAACGCCGTGAAAGAAGCAGCCGCCCTTGAAAACGGCAATTTTGATGAATTCCTGCATCTTGTGAACAAATCGGGTGAATCCTCACTTTCCAAGCTCCAGAATGTGTTTTCGGTAAGAAGCGTGAAAGAGCAGGGAATATCTCTCGGAATCGCCCTTTCAAGGGAAATTCTCGGCGGCGCAGGTGCATGTCGTGTGCACGGGGGCGGCTTTGCCGGAACGATGCAGGCCTATGTTCCGAATTCCTTGCTGCCGGAATACATCAGGAAAATGGAAGCTGTTTTCGGGGAGAAAGCCTGTTATGTTCTGTCTTTCAGAGGCGCGGGCGGCGTAAAGGTGGAATTGTAAAATCGGGTGTTTTATGGTATAATAATTGTTTAGAATCGTGTATGAAGGAGTTTGCATTTGATTGATATAAAGGCTCACAGTGAGCTTGCAAGGCAAGGTGCTTTTCTCGGCGACGTTGCGGAGATAATGCAGGTGAGAAAACGCGGAGAGACGCCGCTTGCCTATGTCAGAACATACGGCTGCCAGCAGAATGTTGCAGACAGCGAAAAAATGAAGGGGCTTCTCTCTAAAATGGGCTTTGGGTTCACCGAAAATGAGCTTGACGCCGATTTCATACTTTTCAACACCTGCGCCATTCGTGAGCACGCCGAAGACAGAGTGTACGGGAACATAGGTGCGCTGAAAAATGTAAAGCGTAAAAACCCGTCGGTCATCATAGCCGTCTGCGGTTGCATGATGGAGCAGCAGAGTGCTGCCGAGAGAATCAGAAAATCCTTTCCGTTTGTCAACATTGTCTTTGGTCCGCATGTTATACACAGGCTTCCCGAAATGCTCTACACAGCGTTTATCGAATCCAAAAGGGTGTTTATGCAGGGCGGAGAGCAGCATGAAATTATCGAGGGCTTGCCGATAAGAAGAGACGACAGCAAGCACGCTTGGCTTACAGTTATGTATGGCTGCGATAATTTTTGTACATATTGCATTGTGCCCTATGTGAGGGGCAGGGAAAAAAGCCGCCGCCCCGATGAAATCTATAATGAATTCAAAGGTCTCATCAATGAAGGCTATAAGGAAATCACGTTGCTCGGGCAAAACGTGAATTCATACGGAAAAGGTCTTGATGAAAGCATCAATTTCGCCGGGCTTCTTAAAAGGCTTGATTCAATCGAGGGCGATTACCGCATTCGCTTCATGACGTCTCACCCGAAGGATGCAAGCCGAGAGCTGCTTGATGTAATCGCCGCAAGCCGCCACATACCTCATCATATGCATCTTCCGGTTCAGTCGGGCAGCAGCAAGGTGCTCAAAGCGATGAACAGGGGCTATGGCAGAGAGGATTATCTTTCACTTGTAAGCTATGCAAAATCAGTGATGCCGGACATAAGCCTCACCTCGGATATAATTGTCGGCTTTCCCGGTGAGACATATGACGATTTCAAAGAAACCTTGTCCTTGCTGGAAGAAATTGAATACACTTCTCTTTTCACCTTCATCTTTTCGAAGCGAGAGGGAACAAAAGCCTATGATATGCCGGATAACATAAGCGACGAGGAAAAGTCGAAATGGTTTTCCGAGCTTATAAAAACGCAGGAGAACATCGCCGCAAAACGCTGTGCCGAGAGAATCGGGAAGACAGAGCGTGTGCTGGTGGAGGGCAGGAATGAAAAAACAGGTAAGCTCAGCGGAAGAACAGAGAGCTTTGTAATAATTGACTTTGACGGCGACGATGATTTAATCGGAGAATTTGCCTATGTTGAAGTCACAGAAGCTAAAAATTGGGTGCTGAGCGGAAAAATAAAAGAATAACGGGAGGAAAAAAATGACAGAGAGCATGATAAAAAAGGCAAGAGAGCTTGGAAGAGAAATTCAGGCAGACGAAAGATACATCAAGATGATGACGGCAAAGCAGGCGTGGGAAGAGGACGAGGCTTTGCAGAAAGCAATCGGCGAATTCAACCTGAAGCGCATGGCAATAAACGCCGAGGCGCAGAAGGATGACAGAGACGAAGAGAAGATAAGCAGGCTCAATGAAGAGCTCAAAGCCGTATATGCTGACATAACCTCAAACGAAAGCCTCAAGACATACAATGAGGTCAAACAGGAGGTCGATGAAATGGTGCAGCGAATCACGGGCATAATCACACTGTGCGGAGACGGATTTGATCCCGAAACCGCAGATTACACACCGCCGTCATGCGGCGGAGATTGCTCGGGCTGCGCAGGCTGCTCATAATTAAGCTTTAATTATCCCCAAAGGAGGACAGCATGGCGGATTTTTCCCCGATGATGAAGCAGTATTTCCAAATAAAAGAAAAATACCCCAACACTATCCTCTTTTTTCGTTTAGGGGATTTTTACGAGATGTTTTATAACGACGCCAAAACCGTGTCAAAGGAGCTTGAGCTCACCCTGACGGGCAAGGAATGCGGTCAGGCGGAGCGTGCGCCGATGTGTGGCGTGCCGTATCACAGTGCAGACGGATACATTGCGAAGCTCGTTGCAAAGGGATATAAGGTCGCCATATGTGAGCAGACGGAAGACCCGAAGCTTGCGAAAGGTCTTGTGAGCCGTGATGTGGTGAGGGTTATAACCGCAGGCACGGTTCTTGAAAGCAGCATGCTTGACGAGAACAGCAATAACTATATTTGCTCAGCTTACTATGACGGAGACAATACCGTCGGGCTTTCGTTTGCCGATGTCTCAACAGGCGAGGTGAAGGTTAATTCTGTTTCGGGGAAGAATTCCGAAGAGCTTGAATATGCCCTTCTTAACGAGCTCTCACGCTTTTCACCGACGGAGATACTTCTCAACGCCAAAGCGGTTGATTTAGGCGGGCTTGCGGGCTTTATAAAAGACAGGCTGCATGCCTCCGTAGAATGCCTCGGCGACGAGGATTACAACGAAAAGATTTCAACCGACAATATCCTCTCACAGTTCAGGGCAGGCTCACTTGAAGAGCTGTCGCTTAATGAGCACAGCCAAATCGCTTTTTCACTCGGTGCGCTGATAGCCTATCTGAAGCGTACACAGATAACGGGGCTTGAGCGCATAACCGGCCTTGAGTTTTCAGATGCCACTGTTATGCGCCTTGATTTGAACGCACGGCGTAATCTTGAGCTCACCGAGACTATGCGCAACAGAGAGAAGAAAGGCTCATTGCTTTGGGTTTTGGACAGAACCAAAACCGCAATGGGCAAACGCCTCATAAAAAGCTGGGTAGAGCAGCCGCTTCTGAACCCGGCGAAGATAACCAAACGCCAGAATGCAGTTGAAGAGCTTTTCATGAACCCGCAGCTGCTCGATGAAATCAGAGACAGCCTCTCCGATATTTATGACATGGAAAGAATAATGTCACGTGTCGTGTTCGGCTCGGCAAACGGCAGAGAATTACGGTCGCTTGCTGCTGCTGCAAAGCAAATCCCTGCTATAAAGGGGCTTCTGAGCAATGCTGAATCAACGATGCTTTCAGAGCTCAACGCTCAGATGGATATGCTCACGGATGTGAGCGAGCTCATAGAGACCTCAATCGTTGATGACCCTCCGTTTACAATCAGAGAGGGCGGAATCATCAGACAGGGCTATGACAGGGTGCTTGATGAAATCAGAAACGACAAAGAGGGCGGACAGCAGCTCATTGCGGGAATCGAAGCGGCTGAGCGTGAAAAAACAGGGATTCCAAAGCTTAAAATAGGGTATAACCGTGTCTTCGGCTACTATATCGAGGTCACGAATGCATATAAAGACAGAATTCCGGAGGGCTATATCCGCAAACAGACGATAACCTCCGGCGAGCGTTTCATCACACAGGAGCTCAAGGATATCGAGAACAGAATCCTCGGCGCAAATGACAAGGCAACCGCACTTGAAGGCAGGCTCTTTGAAGAGATAAGACAGCACATTTCGAAGCAGCTTGAAAGAATCCAGAAAACGGCGGAAGCTGTGGCGGCGCTTGATGTAATCTCCTCGTTTGCAAGCGTCTCACGAAGCAATGATTACACCCGCCCGACGGTTAATCTCAGCGGCAAGCTCTATATGAAAGACAGCCGCCATCCTGTGGTAGAGCGTCTGATAGACGGTGTTTTCGTGCCGAATGATGTTGACATGGATATGAACGATAACCGTGTCGCAATTATTACGGGGCCTAATATGGCGGGGAAATCGACATATATGCGCCAGGTTGCGCTCATTACGATAATGGCGCAAATCGGGTGCTTTGTCCCGGCAACAGTAGCGGAAATAGGCATAGTTGACAGTGTTTTTACACGTGTGGGTGCCTCTGACGATTTATCAGCCGGGCAGTCCACCTTCATGATAGAGATGACAGAGGTTGCCGATATACTCAAAAATGCAACAAAGACGAGCCTTCTCATTTTCGATGAAATCGGCAGGGGAACGTCCACCTTTGACGGCATGAGCATAGCAAAATCGGTGCTGGAATACGTTCAGAAGCAGCTCGGCGCAAAAACTCTGTTCGCCACACATTATCATGAGCTCACATCAATTGAGCATGAGCTTCAAGGCGTGAAGAATTTCAATATCGCCGTCAAGAAGCGTGGGGACGACATAACCTTTCTCAGGAAGATAATCAGAGGCGGCGCAGATGACAGCTACGGCATCGAGGTGGCAAAGCTTGCGGGCGTGCCTGCAAAGGTGATAAAGCGGGCAAAGGAAGTGCTGACAGAGCTTGAAAACGGGGAAATTGCTTTCCATGTAAGAGGTCACAACGAAATCGAAAGCGTTCAGCTTTCAATGGATTCAAGCGATTCCGAAGCACTGCAAAAGCTCAGAAATGCCGATGTCAATGCCCTGACCCCGATTGAATGCATGAACCTGCTCTTCGAAATATCAAAACTATTGGAGCGATGACTATCAACTGTCAATTATCAACTGCCTTAGAAGGGGGACGCCATGTCAAGAATAAATGTGCTTGATAAAAGCATCGCCGAGCTTATTGCTGCCGGCGAGGTTGTCGAGCGTCCGTCCTCCGTTATAAAAGAGCTTGTGGAAAATTCAATCGACGCGGGCGCAAAGGTTATAACGGTTGAAATTCGAGGCGGCGGAATTAAATTCATGCGTGTCACGGATAACGGCGGCGGAATCGAGCGTGAAGACGTAGCGAAGGCATTCCTCCGTCACGCAACAAGCAAAATAGCAAGGGAGGATGATTTGGATTCTATCCTCACCTTGGGCTTTCGGGGAGAGGCACTTGCCTCAATTGCGGCGGTCTCGCATGTTGAGCTGCTCACAAAGACAAGTGCCGAAAGAATCGGAACAAAATATGTCTCTTTCGGCTCGGAGGATTTTGAAATCGAAGATGCGGGCTGCCCTGACGGAACCACCATAATCATCAGAGATTTGTTTTTCAACATGCCTGCCAGAATGAAATTCCTCAAAAAAGACGTGACAGAAGGCAACTCGATAGCGGGGATAATCGATAAGCTTGTGCTTGCAAACCCCGATATTTCCTTCAGATTCATACGAGACGGCAAGGAGGCTCTTCATTCGCCCGGAGACAGCAAGCTTCCATCGGCGATTTATTCAGTTTACGGCAAAGATTTCATCGATAATATGATACCTGTGGACTATAGCTATAACAATGTTAAGGTGACAGGATATATATGCAAGCCGTCAGCCGCACGCCCCAACAGGAGCATGCAGAATTTTTTTATCAATTCACGCTATGTCAGAAGCAAAACGGCCGGCGTCGCCGTGGATGAAGCCTATAAAGGTTCGGTCATGGTCGGGAAATTTGCTTCATGTGTGCTTAACATAGAGCTCTCCTTCGAGGCGGTGGATGTAAATGTACACCCCGCAAAATTAGAGGTGCGCTTTGTAAATGAACGCCCGATATTCGACGCTGTCTATCACGGGGTGAAATCGGCTCTTGCCAAAGGCGATGTCACGAAGACAATGTCCTTCAAAAAGCCGCTTGTGATGCCGGATGCTCCCGCAGAAAAAGCGGCGCAGATGATTATAAACGAGCCCGCAGCAAAGCCGTTTGTGAAAAGCACTTCATTTGCGGATAGTGAGGGCAGAACAGAAATCAACCGCCCGTCTGATGATATGCGGGGTAGTATTCGTGAAAGAGTTGATTCCATCATTGACATAACACCTGTCCCCGAGATAACACCCAAAAATGAAAGCCATGCTGAGCCGACGCAGGATAAAAACATAAAAATAATCGGCGAAGCGTTTGACACATATATAATAATTGAATACGGCAAAAACGATTTGATGTTTATCGACAAGCACGCTGCCCATGAGAGATTGCTCTATGAAAGGCTGAAAACCGACGAAGCTGGGAAAGAAGCGCAGAAGCTGCTTGTGCCTGTCACAGTCACTCTGGACAAAAATGAGTATTCGGCGGTGATTTCCAATCTTGATTTATTAACAAAAGCCGGCTTTGAAACAGACGATTTCGGCACGGGGGTAGTGCTTGTCCGCACTGCACCGATGATACTCGGCGGCGCCGATGTTTCGGCGGCAATCATGGAGATTGCAGGGTATCTCGCAGCATTCAAAACGGATATTACAACGAACCAGCTCGATTGGATATATCACAATGTGGCGTGCAGGGCGGCAATAAAGGCCGGAAATAAATCAACCCAACAAGAGCTCATAGCCTTGGCGAAGGAGCTTGAGGAGAACCCGGAAATACGCTATTGCCCGCACGGCAGACCCGTCTCTATGATTGTCAAGCGCAGCGACATCGAAAAGCAGTTCGGCAGGATATAGCTATGGATAAAGTGATTGCGATAGTCGGGCCGACGGCAACGGGTAAAACGGCACTCTCCGTTAAGCTTGCAAAGGAATTCGGCGGCGAAATCGTCTCCTGCGACTCAATGCAGATATATAAGGGGCTGAATATCGGCACAGCCAAGCCGCAGAAAGAGGAGCTTAATCAGGTACCGCATCATTTAATCGGCTTCCTTGATGTAGGCAAAGATTTCTCTGTCGCCGATTATGTAGCCCTTGCGGAAACAGTAATAAATGATATTCTGCAAAGAGGAAAGCTGCCAATGATTACAGGCGGAACAGGGCTTTATGTGCGCTCATTGCTTTCAGGCGCAAGCTTTGATGAAAACAGCAGAGATGAGGTGACAAGAAAAAGGCTGGAGCACGAAGCGGAAGAGCATGGAAACGCCATACTCTATGAGAGGCTGAAAAAGATAGACGCCGCCTCTGCAGAGCATATACATCCCAAGAACACCAAAAGGCTTATCAGGGCATTAGAATACTATGAGGTAATTGGGTCGCCGATTTCACTTCAAAAGGAAGAAACAGAGAAGACAGAAAACAGATATGATTATCTCATGCTCTGCCTTGCATTCAGAGACAGAGAAAAGCTGTATGAGCGGATTGACAGGCGTGTAGATTTTATGATTGAAAAAGGGCTGCTTGAAGAAGCGAAGACCTTTTATGATTTTCTTGAAGCGGACAGCATAAAATCAACCGCAGCGCAGGCCATCGGCTATAAAGAGCTCTTTCAGTTTTTTGACGGAGAGATTTCGCTTGAAGGGGCCGTTTCAAATATAAAAAAGGGCACAAGGCACTATGCAAAACGTCAGATGACATGGTTCAGGAAAGAGCAGAATATTGACTTCATTTACATTGATGATTTTGCCGACGAGGATAAGCTGACAGAATGCTGCATAAATAAGGTCAAGGAATTTATAGGGTGAGTTTTCTATGGAAAATGTAAGGCTCAGAAGATTTTTATCAATAGCGGTTGCGCTCCTGCTGCTCATATATGTGGGCTATCAGGTTTATTTGGTCACCCGTGAAGATATATCGACAGAGACAGCAACATATGCCACCGTGGCGGAAACAATTCAGGCAGATGCTTTTTTCGTCAGAAATGAGCAGCTTGTCACCGCCGATTATAACGGTATTATTGATTACACCGTCTCTGACGGCAGCCGTGTGTCTATGGGCGGCGTAATTGCCGATATATATGAAACCGAAAGAGACGCCACGCTTAAAGCGAGAATTCAGCGCCTTGACAGCGAAATAGAGATGCTCAATGCGCTTGCATATTCTGAAGAGCACTACATATCAAACCCTGAGCTTTTAAGCACACAGATATATTCCTCTCTGAACGGCATATATTCTGCGATAAATTCGGGTGACTTTTCAGGCTTATCCGTGCGGCGTGAGGAGTTCCAGATGGCGCTGAACCGCAAGAATATAATCACGGGTGATGAAAGCAAGGAGGAATACATCACAAGAATTGCCGAGCTTGAGGCCGAAAAAGCAACGGTCGAAAGCACTGCGGGCGGAAGGGTGGATTACATAACAGCACCGACGGCAGGGTATTTCATAAGCAATGAAGACGGCTATGAAAGCTCGGTTGATTTCAAAAGGGTGGCAGACATCACACCGAAAAAGGTCAAAGAGCTTATCAGCGGCACGGAAGAGCCGAAGGAGACGAGCTCGTCAATCGGAAAAATCTGTACGGAATTCAACTGGTATCTAATTTGTGTGCTGAATAATGATGATGTTCTGCGCTTGGAAAATATCTCAAATGTGAACATTGAAATTCCGTTTGCCACAACAGAGAAAATCCCGGCTGAAATAATAGCCAAGAACAAGGATGAGGAAACAGGCGAGATAGCAGTTGTCCTCCGTTGCAGCAACATGGATTCCGACATTGCGAAAATCAGAAATGAGCCGATTATGATTGAGGTCAAGGCTTACTCGGGCGTGCTTGTCAACGAAAAAGCCATACGCTTCAATGACATCGAAAAGGAATATGAGCTTGAAGACGGTACAAAGCAAACCGTTATGCATGAGAACGTTAAAGGTGTGTACGTCAAAAGCGGCAGCCAGATGAAGTTTGTTCAGATTTTCACTGAAAGAACGATAAACGGCTATGCTATCTGTAAAACAGAGCTTAGCGAAGAGCAGCAAGGTCTGCTTGTGACAGACGATACGATTCATCTGTACGACGAGGTAATAATGGAGGGGGTTGACTTATATGACGGAAAACTCATTTACTGACAGAATCAAGACCTTCGATGAGAATTATAAACGCATACTTGAGCAGATTTCAGCCTCAGCCGAAAAATCAGGCAGGAGATGTGAAGACATAAAGCTTCTTGCGGCAACGAAAACCGTGCCGGCTGAAATAATCAATCATGCTATAGACAGCGGCATTTCATGTGTGGGCGAAAACCGTGTGCAGGAATTCATGGATAAATATGAAAGCCTGAACAGGGAAAACACCGATTTTCATTTCATCGGCAGGCTTCAGACAAACAAAGTGAAGTATATCATCGGCAAGATTTCGACGGTAGAATCTCTGGACAGTATAAAGCTTGCAAAGGAGATTTCCCGCATATCAGAGAGAGAAAATGTCGTGACAGAGGTGCTGGTTGAAGTAAACATAGGGAGCGAGGAGAACAAGGGCGGAATTATCCCCGAAAAGCTCTTTGATTTCATTGATGAAGCGAGGCTTTTCCCGTCAATTCATGTCAATGGCCTGATGGCAATTCCCCCTGTTTCAGAGGATTCGGGAAAACTTTCGGCATATTTTAACAGAATGAAGCAATATTATATTGACATAGAGGCGAAAAAATTGGATAATGTTAATATGAATGTCCTTTCAATGGGCATGTCAGATGATTTTCAAATTGCCATCGAGCATGGTTCTAATATGATAAGACTCGGTTCCGCACTTTTTGGGAGAAGAAATTAAAAGCAATATGCTTGTGAAAGGATGAGCCATGGCAGGTTTTATTGATAAGCTCCAGAACATCTGGAATCCGCCTGACGACGAATATGAAGAATATGAAGGTGAAGTAGAGGAGACTCCCCGCAGGAGAGGCTCTTCTGATTTCACTGCGCAGAATGACAGGCAGAGCGACAGGCAAAGCATGTTTTCAAGCTTCTCTTCAAGAAGCGGACGCTTTGACGACACCTCTTCAAATAAGGTAGTAAACATAAATGCCAAGGCACAGCTTCAGGTGGTCCTTTACAGGCCTGTTTCGTTTGGGGAAGAGACAAGGGTAATCGCTGATGAGCTTCTGAGCCGCCATACGGTGGTTCTGAACTTAGAGCATACAGACACTGACGCACAAAGAAGAATCGTTGACTTTCTCAGCGGTGTTGCCTATGCAAATAACGGCAAGATAAAGAGAATCGCCTCCAGCACATTCATAATCACACCGTACAATGTCGATTTAACAGGTGACCAGGTGCTTGACGAGCTTGAACACAGCGGGCTCTATTTCTAAATGAAGAATGCTTTACAGAACGAAGCGCTTTTCAGGCGAATTGAAGACAGCCTATTGATTGCAGAAAAAAGACCTCAATTCCTCGGCTTTCTTGATGAGGCAGAAGGCTATGCCGCCGGAGAATATTTGAAATATCGCAAGGATGTTAAATTCTCATTCTGGGGAGGGCATGACGAAGCAGAGAGAAAAATGCTCGGCTTCTTTCCCGATTTTATTGACATGGAGAACAGTGCTTTCCCGCTTTCGGCAATCACGCTGAAATACCGTGATGAAGATATTCTCAGCCACAGAGACTTTCTCGGCGCATTCATGAACCTCGGAATAGAGCGCAGTGTTATAGGTGACATTCTCTGCGGCGAGGGGAGAACAGTTGCATTTATCAAAACGGAAATGCTTGCTTATTTCCTTGAAAACATAAAGAAAATCGGCAGGGTCGGTGTGACGGTTGAAGAGGGTGCAAGCCTCCCGCTGCCAATGAGCAGAAGCTTTGCAGAGATTAAGGGCGTTGTGGCGTCTAACCGCTTAGACAGTATTGTTGCGTTGCTGACGAAGCAGAGCAGGGAAAAGGCGGCGGCGATGATTAAATCCGGCACAGTGCTGCTGAACCATGAAGAGACGCTCTCATCATCAAGCAGAGTTGAAATTGGAGACAAGCTTTCCATAAAGGGTAAAGGGCGATTTATTATTGACGATTTCGGGCAACTGACGGGGAAAGGACGATTACCTGTCTCCTGCCGAAAATATATTTAGGAGGTCCTGCATGCTTACACTTAAGGAGATAAATGAAGCCAGCTTTGGGAAATCAAACTTTTCGGGATATAAGCCCGAGGATGTTGATGCTTTTCTCGATGAAATTGCCGACTCATATAAAGAGCTGATGGCTGAGAGAGAGGCAAATCAGAAGCGTGTCGGTGAGCTTCAGGCAAAGAACAATGAATTGCAGGAGAAGCTCACGGTGCTGGCGAAGAAAATCGATTCTTACCGCAAGGATGAAGACGGCATCAAGGATGCTATCCTCAGCGCACAGCGTGTGGCTAAGGCGTCTCTGGGCGAAGCATCGGAAAAGGCAGACACCATAATCGCTGAGGCGAATAAAAAGGCACAGGGCATTGTCGATGCGGCAAAGGGCAATGCAGAGAGAGAAGCTAAGGAATTCGCCGAGCTTGCCGAGAAGAAAAAATATGAGTTTGAGGAAATCAGAAAATCTGTTTCAGATTTCAAATCAAAGCTCGTTGAGATGTATAAAAAGCATATAGAGCACATTGATAATATCCCCAACCCAAAACCGTTAATAGAAAAGAAAGAGACCGAAAGCAAGATACTGGAGATTGAAAATATCTCCGTTGTGCAGGATAAAGAAATCAAAGCAGAAGCACCGCTCGCGGAAAATGCAGGAGAGCTCGGAAAGAAAATAGATTTTTCCGAAACAATAATCGAAGAGGAAGCGGTAATTAATGCTTCTTCCGATAGGTCGGCTGGGCGTTCTTCCGAACAGCGTGTGTCGAGATTCAGAGATTTAGAGTTCGGCGATGATATAGATGTGACAAATCACAGATAATTTTTTATACGTAGAAAAGTGCAAACAGCTGTTTGCACTTTATTTTACAAAATCGGAGGATTGTAAATGGCGATAATCTGCCTTCTCATTTCAGCCTTGCTTATCGGCCTTGACCAGATAGCCAAATATCTTGTTGTCGAATATCTGAAGCCCATCGGAGATTTACCCGTAATCGGCAATTTCCTCAGGCTTACATATGTTGAGAATAAGGGTGCGGCATTCGGAATCCTGCAGGACCACAGATGGGTTTTCATTCTCATCACGGTTGCCGCAACGGTTCTGTGCATTGTTTTGCTCTTTACATATAAGCGGCACAATTTCTTTTCACTTGCTTCACTGACCTTGATAATTGCTGGCGGCATAGGGAATTTGATTGACCGCATTTCTTTAGGCTATGTCATTGACTATATCAACTTCACTTTTTTCGGCTATGTTTTCAATTTAGCCGATGCCTGCGTTACCATCGGTGCTGTTTTTCTGCTTGTCGCTTTCTTCACAGTTAAGCGGGGAAAAGAAAAAACAGAGCTTAAGCACAGTGAAGAATGATGGAGCAGAGAGTTACATTTGTCGCTGAACAAGCAGGCGAAAGGATAGATAAGCTGATTTCTGACAGGCTTTCCGATTTAACCCGCTCGGCAGTGCAGAAGCTTATTTCAGAAGGCAATGTGGAAATAAACGGCAGAAAGATTTCAAAAAGCACAAAGGCTCAGCTCGGTGATGAAATCAGCGTAATGATTCCTGCGCCGAAAGAGCTTGATATAGAAGCGGAGAATATCCCGCTTGACATCGCATATGAAGACGACGATTTGCTTGTTGTCAACAAACCGAAAGGTATGGTGGTTCATCCTGCGCCGGGGAATTATTCCGGAACATTAGTGAATGCACTTATGTACCACTGCAAGGCTTCTCTCTCGGGAATAAACGGCGTTTTGCGCCCGGGGATAGTTCATCGGATTGATAAAGACACAAGCGGGCTGATAATTGTGGCGAAGAATGATTTTTCTCACTTGAAGCTGGCTGAGCAAATTAAAGAGCATTCATTCAGGCGAGAGTATAACGCTGTCGTATACGGAAAGCTGAAAGAAAAGACAGGAACAATCGATGCGCCGATTGCCAGAAGCCCCAAGGACAGAAAAAAGATGGCGGTAATAGCTTCTCCGTCTTCAAGGGAAGCGGTGACACATTATGAAGTGACGGCGGAATACAGCGGCCGCAATAATGCCTTCAGTGAGATTATTGCCCGCCTTGAAACGGGCAGAACTCATCAAATCAGGGTGCACATGGCATATATCGCTCATCCTGTCGCAGGGGATGCGGTTTACGGACCCAAGAAGGTGATAACCTCGTTGAACGGTCAGTGCCTGCATGCAGGGCTCATCGGCTTCATTCACCCGAGAACAAATGAGTATATTGAGATAAAATCTGATAAGCCCGAATATTTCACCAAATTCTTAGCGTCATTAACTGAGGTGTGATGTGAAAAAGGAAAAGCAAATTGCGCTTCTTGCCGTTATAACAATTTTTGCTTTTGTGGCGCTCATCGGCATGTATCTCCACGACAGCGCAAGAATGAATTTCTACATAAATTCTCCGTCGGAAGCAGTAAGCTCAATGCCTGAAGAGAAACCTGAAAGCGAAGCGCCGCCTCCGATAGAGACAATCAACATAAACACAGCGAGGGATATTGATTTAGTAATTCTTCCCGGCATCGGTGAAATCTTGGCGGAACGCATCGTGGCTTACAGAGAGGAACACGGAAGCTATCAAAGCGTGGAGGATTTATTGAATGTTGACGGAATATATCAAAGCAAGCTGGACGATATAAAAGATTACATCGTCATTGAATAATAAAGTATTATGGGAGGGCAAAACATGGCACGTAAACGCAATATAAGCGAATATCCCGCAATCGGGATTCGCCCCGTGATTGACGCACGACAGGGTGCGCTTGGGGTGAGAGAATCATTGGAAGAGCAAACCATGAACATGGCAAGGGCGGCAAAGGAGTTATATGAAAGCAACCTGCGTTATCCCAACGGAGAGGCAGTGCGTGTCGTTATTGCAGACACGACGATTGGGCGTGTGCCGGAGACCGTCGCATGTGCGGAAAAATTCCGCAAGGAGGGTGTTGCGGTAACGCTTACGGTTACCCCCTGCTGGTGCTACGGCAGTGAAACAATGGATATGGATAAGCTGACAGTTAAGGCTGTATGGGGCTTCAACGGCACAGAACGCCCGGGTGCAGTCTATCTTGCGGCGGTGCTTGCCGCACATGCGCAGAAAGGGCTGCCTGCCTTCGGGATTTACGGGCGTGAGGTTCAGGACGCCGACGATACATCTGTGCCGGAGGACGTCAAGGAAAAGCTTTTGCGGTTCGGACGTGCTGCGGTTGCCGCCGCATGTATGCGTGGGCAGTCATATCTTCAAATCGGTGCGACCTGCATGGGAATCGCAGGCTCTATCATCAACCCCGAGTTCTTTGAAGAATATCTCGGCATGAGGGTGGAATCCGTCGATGAGGTGGAGCTTATCCGCCGCATCAGCGAGGGCATTTACGATGAAGAGGAATTCAAAAAAGCACTTGCATGGGCAAAGGAAAAATGCCCGATAGGTTTTGATAAAAACCCTGAGGAATTGCGGAAATCTGCTGAAGAAACGGAAAAGGATTTTGAATTCTCGGTTAAGATGGCATGCATAATTAAAGATTTAATGTACGGCAACGATAATCTCCCGAAAGGCCGTGAGGAAGAGGCGCTCGGGCACAATGCGATTGCCGCAGGCTTTCAGGGCCAACGCCAGTGGACGGATTTTTACCCGAACGCCGACTTCGCCGAAGCGATACTGAATTCATCCTTTGACTGGGAAGGCGCACGTGAACCGTATATCCTTGCAACTGAGAACGATACACTGAATGCCGTCTGTATGCTGTTCGGCAAGCTGCTGACAGGCACGGCACAGATGTTTGCCGATGTCAGGACATATTGGAGCCCTGAATCAGTTAAGCGTGTAACGGGCTATGATGTTGAGGGCAAAGCGAAAGAAGCCGGGGGCTTCATTCATCTCATCAATTCCGGGGCAGCCTGTGTTGATGGCTGCGGAGAAGCGAGCAGAGACGGACAGCCTGTCATTAAGCCGTTTTGGGAGATGACAGAGAAAGATATTGATGCCTGTCTTGCCGCAACGACATGGAACCCGTCAGATAACGGATATTTCAGAGGCGGCGGCTTCTCGTCACGCTTTGAAACAAAGCATGAAATGCCCGTGACTATGATGCGCCTGAACCTTGTCAAGGGGCTTGGTCCTGTAATGCAGATAGCAGAGGGCTGGACAGTAAAGCTGCCCGACGAGGTCTCTGATATTCTTTGGAGGCGCACGGATTACACCTGGCCCTGCACATGGTTTGCACCCAGAACTACTGAGGGCGGTGCGTTCGAGTCGGCATACAGCGTGATGAGCAATTGGGGCGCAAACCACGGCGTGCTGAGCTACGGGCATATCGGTGCGGATATAATTGCGCTTTGCTCGGCTTTACGGATTCCCGTATGTCTTCACAATGTGCCCGACGATAAAATCATGCGGCCGGCCGCATGGAATTCATTCGGTCAGGAAAAATTCGGCGCCGATTACAGAGCCTGCGAGATATATGGTCCTCTCTACAAATAAGAATTGATAAAACAAAAGAGACATGAGAAATCATGTCTCTTTTTAATGCAATCTATCATTATTTATCGGAGGCAAATGATATTCCCATCTTTTTGCGGGCTTCTTCCATGAATTCGCAAACATCAATGGCAAGTTCAGTGCATCTGTCATAGAAAGCTCTGTTAGTATCAAAATCAGTGATGAAATTATAGAAAGCCTTCGCCTCATAGCCCATCAGCTTGAATTTATCCTCGCTGCCCAGAAGCCTTTCGGTTTTTCCGTCGTTATGCCGCAGGCTCACCTCAGCAAGGCGTGAGATAGAATCAATGTATAGCGTGCCGTTCGTGCCCTGAAATTCGCTTCCCGCAACCGCCTGCCCGACCTTAGAATAAACAATGCTTACAAGCTTGTCGGAATATTTCATCGTTATGCTGCCGCTTGAATCAGCACCCGTTGGGAGAATCTGAGCAACACCGGAGAATCCGTCAGGCTTGCCGAAAAGCCAGAGCATAGGATAAATGCAGTAAACGCCCAAATCCATCAGTGCGCCCGTTTCAAGCTTAGGGTTGAATATGTTCGGAATTTCCCTGCCTGCAAGATAAGCGTCCAGCTTTGAGGAACGCTGACAAAAGTCAATCTTAACCATATTGATGTCACCAAGCTTAGCAAGGCTGTCTTCGATTACTTTCCTCTGCGGCAGATGCATAAACATAATGGCCTCAAGGAAGATTACATTCTTTTCACGTGCCAGAGCAATTGTTTCCTTCAGCTTATCTGCCTGTGCCGAGAGCGGCTTTTCACAGATGACGTGCTTTCCGTTTTCAATGAAAACCCGTGCATGCTCTATGTGCAGATAATTCGGGCTGGCTATATAGACAGCATCTATTTCATCGCTTTTCGCCATCTCATATATATCCGTGAAGACATGCTTCGCACCGTGCCTTTCGGCGTATTCCTCTCCTCGTTCTCTCGTGCGTGAATACACCGCCGTAAGCTCCCATAATCCGCTGTCTTTCGCACCGTTTATGTATTCATCGGTAATCCAGCCGGAGCCGATAATTCCAAATCTCAGCATAATTCACCCAAGCAAACGCCTTTCATTCTCGATTTCGGCAACAAATCTTTTTATGTTCGCAAGCCCGATTCTCAACGCCTCTACAGACTCTTCAAGCCCCTCGAATTCAATTGAAATCACATCATCATAGCCGCACGCCATGAGCTGACGCAGGCAGTGCTTGACAGGCACATTTCCATGCCCCAGAACCGTGCCGCGCAGGAAATTGCCGCCCCTGCTCCTGAAAGAGCCCTCGCCCGGGTCGTCACATGAATATGGCTTGACGATGAAATCCTTGACATGTACATATCTTGAATACGGCGCCACTCTTGTCACGGCAAGTGCCGGGTCTTCATCGGCACACAGGAAATTACCTATATCGCACAGCAACGCAAAATTGGGGTGATTCACGGCGTCATAGAGCTTTTCAACCCGGCGTGAATCCTGTGAGAAAAAGCCGTGGTTCTCAGTCATGATGAGAATTCCCTTATCTTTTGCATATTCCGCAATCTCCCTTGCCGCATTGGCAAGAGTGGGGAGGAGGGCATCAAAGCTTTTGAATTCAGAGGAATCTATGGGATAACCTCTTGTCATGTCCATGCGCATTTTATTAACACCCAAAGCTTCTGCGCAGTCAACCATATGCTTAACACGCTTAATTTCCTCATCTGTGCTGCCGTCGCTGCCGCAGATGAAGTCAGAGCCTATTGCCAAGGCTGAAAGCATAATGCCGTGCTTTTGCGCCTCAGCCTTCAGCGAAGCACATTTCTCCATGATTTTATCGCTCTCGCAGTTGAGATTAACAAAATCAACCACCTCTGCCGCATCAAAGCCGAGCTCCTTCAAAGTACCGATGAGCTCTTCCTCTTTTATGAGCCCTTTTGTCAGGCTTCCGTAGAAGCTGTAAAGACTTGCACCAAATTTCATACCAGTATCTCCTGTTAAATAATTTAATCGCCGAACGAAATGCCTATCTGCCTTGCGGCCGCTATCTCATCACAGTTGAGGTCAACATATTTCAGCTTGCCTGCAACCTCCTCCAAGGGGACAGGCACGGTTTTGCCATTGACTATTCCCACCATATTGCCAAAGTTTTTATCCTTTATCATCTTTGCCGCAGCTGCGCCAAGCTTTGTTGTGAGAACTCTGTCATAGGCGCAGGGGTCTCCGCCTCTCTGAAAATGCCCGGGAACGCAGACTCTCACCTCGTTGTCAACAAAGCTTTGAAGCTCTTCAGCGATGCGGTAAACAATTGACGGATACTTGAGATTCTCACGGGCTTTCTTGAATTCCTTCTTTGACATGGCAGCTTCTTCTTTTGATATTGCACCCTCCGCCACGGCTAAAATCGAGAACTTCTTGCCGCTCTGTTCTCTGTCCTTCAGTGTTTTTGCAACCTTTTCAATGTCATAGGGGATTTCAGGAAGAAGGATAATATCCGCCCCGCCTGCCAAGCCCGCAAAAAGCGTGAGCCACCCGACCTTGTGCCCCATAACCTCCACAATGAAAATCCTGCCGTGTGAGGTTGCGGTGGTGTGGATACAGTCGATGACATTTGTCGCAATCTCCACTGCACTGTGGAAACCGAAGGTAACCTCTGTGCCCCAGACATCGTTGTCGATGGTTTTGGGCAGATGAATCACATTCAGCCCCTCTTCACGGAGCAGATTCGCTGATTTCTGTGTGCCGTTGCCTCCGAGCACCACAAGACAATCCAGCTTCATATTTTTGTAATTCTCCTTCATGCTCTTTACTTTGTCGACGCTGTTTTCGCTGTCGATAACCCGCATAAGCTTGAAGGGCTGTCTTGACGTGCCAAGAATTGTTCCGCCCTCGGTCAGGATACCGGAGAAATCAGCGGGCTTCATCAATTTGTATTCGCCTGTAATAAGCCCCCTGTAGCCGTCCTTGATGCCATAGATTTCAACATTCTTACCGAACTCCTCGTACAATCCTTTGGCAATTCCTCTGATTGCCGAATTCAAACCCTGACAATCTCCACCGCTTGTAAGAATACCAACTCTCCTCATTAACAAACTCCTCTTTTCTTTATCATTTACTGATGTCCGATGAATGAATCGGAATCAGCGGCGTGCTTTTTTCAATTTCTCTCAAATCCTTTGAACGCTTCATGGCTTGTGCATACAGCTCATGCTGGCTGCTGAATTTTGCTTTTCCCCTGCGGTTTGCGCTGTGATATGTGCCGTCAGGCTGCATTATGCGTGCGTTTGTATTGTCATTCAAGGTTATGTCCAGAACCTCTTGTACACGCATTTTGATTGAGTCTTCCAAAAGCGGGAAAACAAGCTCAATGCGCCTGTCAAGATTTCTCGGCATCCAGTCAGCGCTGCCCATATAGATTTTCGGGTTTCCTGCGTTTTCAAACTTGAAAATGCGGCTGTGCTCCAAAAGCTGCCCGACAATGCTTATGACAGTGATATTATCGCTCACTCCCTTAATTCCGGGCACCAGGCAGCAGATTCCCCGCACAATGAGCTTTATTTCGACGCCCGCCTGTGATGCCTCATAGAGCAGAAGTATAATCTCGGAATCCACAAGTGAGTTTATCTTGACGGTTATTCCGCTGGGCAAGCCTTTTTTTGCATTTTCCGTCTCGTTTTTAATCATTCGTACGAAAAAGCTTCTCATGCCGTGCGGCGCAACGACAAACCTGTTATATTCAGGCGGTCTCGAATATCCTGTGATAACATTGAAAAGTGCAGAGGCGTCAAGCCCGAACTCGCTGCTGCATGTGAAAAGCCCGAGGTCAGTATACACCCTTGCGGTAGAATCGTTATAATTGCCTGTGCCCAGGTGCAAATAGCGTCTTATGCCGTCCTCTTCATTTCGCACAATCAAGGCGATTTTACAGTGTGTTTTAAGCCCCTGTAAGCCGTATATTACATGGCAGCCCGCCTTTTCAAGCGTCTTCGCCCAGTTGAGATTGTTTTCCTCGTCAAACCTTGCCTTAAGCTCAACCAAAACAGTAACCTGCTTGCCGTTTTCCGCCGCTTTTATCAAGGCTTCAATTACCGGCGAATGCCCGCTCACACGGTAAAGCGTTTGCTTTATAGCGAGGACATTTTCGTCCTCGGCGGCTTTCAGGATGAAATCAGTCACTATATCAAAGCTTTCATATGGGTGATGCACGAGGCAGTCATGCTCACGTATTGTCTCGAAAATGTCAGAGGAATCAAGGAAATCTGCCGCCGGGACAGGTACGATGGGCTCAAACTGGAATTTTTCAAAACCTTTCAGTCCTGCAAACTTAAATAGAAAAGTCAAATCCATCGGGCCGCTGATTTCATAGATTTCATTTTCCTTTATTTTAAGCATTTCGGTAAGAAACCTTTTCATGCTTTTATCGCATCTTGAGGCGAGCTCAAGGCGCACAGGTCTTCCTCTGCGTCTTTTTTTGATTGATTTTTCAATCTCTTCAAGGAAATCCTCAGCCTCGTCGTCAATTTCCAAATCAGAATTCCTCGTGAGCCTGAACGTGCACACTGACTTTATATCATGCAGCTCAAATAGCTCGTCAAGCATCAGCTCAATAATGTCCTCAAGGAAGACAAACTGCCTTTTGCCTTCGCTTTGCTTCAGCTCAATGAATCTCGGCATGATTGACGGAACCTGAACAATGGCAAAATTGTCTTCCTTACTCTTATCCTTTGATTTTTCCTTGTCACGCAGGCGAACGGCTATGTTCAGGCTTTTATTGGCAAGCATCGGGAAAGGCCTGCTGGAATCCACCGCAAGAGGGGTGAGCACTGGGAAGAGAGTGGTTCTGAAATAATCCGCAAGGAATGCCTTTTGCTTACTATCAAGCTGTTCCAGGCTGAGAAATTCTATACCCTCCTTCTTGAGCAGCGGCATAATTGAACGTGAAAAACAGGAATACTGCCTCTCCATGAATTCATGTGTTTTGGCTTCAAGCATTTGTAAAAGGGCCTCAGGCACCAAGCCGGAGTCATCCGCCTTTGCATATTTTGAATTCACCTGTGCCTTTACGCCGGCAACACGCACCATGAAGAACTCATCAAGGTTAGACGCGGTTATCGCAAGGAAACGCAGACGCTCCATAACAGGATTATCCTTCTTCAGCGCCTCTTCAAGCACCCTGCCATTGAACTCCATCCACGAAAGCTCTCTGTTTATGTACGGAAACACCATGATTTACCTCAACTTAATTATTGGTTATATTTAATACGGGGGAAACGCCGAAAACATCCTTGAAGAAATCCGAATACTCGCTGAATGCCCATTTTTCAAGCGAGAAGTTAGAGCTTGAAGCCGCTTTAAGCGTCAATTGGTTATCCTTCAGGGCTACTTTAAGATTGCTGAGCTTTTTCCCCGAAGAAAAGGCAAGGGAAATTGAAATCCTGAAAATGGCGGCAAGCTTTTTCACTGTCAGCTGTTCATTCAGCGAAAGCTCACAATACTGTGCATGCTGCTCAAAGGGATGATACCCGGCGGCACAGCTCGCGACCAATGCAATCTTCAGCATATCGGTTTTTGTCAGCCCGAAGGTATCAATATTCTTGATATAGTCATATATTGCGTCAGAGGTTTTTTCAAGATTACAAAGTGCGGGGCAGGAGTATAGAATTGACGCCATCTTCAAGATGGTTTTATTCGATTTATCAAGCCCGTGTATTTTCCTCATGCTGTCGAAAATTTTACTTGCAGCATCATTGACAAGCTTTGTGCTCTCAGAATTATATCCACAGCTTTCAGCTATTTTTTCCGCACAACTCACGGCGCTGTCTCTGATGAAATCTAAAAAGCTGTTTTCATCCTTTGGAAAGAGAAGCTGCTTTGTCACAGCATCCGGGATAGTAGACGATGGAGAGGCAAAAAGCCTTTGCGTTTTACCGAGCCTTACAATGCTCATATATATGAACAGCGCACTGTGCAGCAGAGAGGCATCTGTTTCATGAATGTCATACTCCACCGAGAGATTCAGCGAGGTTTTATTTTTCACTGAATTGTAGAGAGAAGCGAATTTATCAAAATCCATTTCAACAATGGCTTCATTCCTGCTTATGCCCATAAGCTCACAGATTTCAGTAAGCTTGGTGCCGGTAAGAACTACCTGCTCAATGCTTTCACTGACAGCAAGCGTTGAAAGCAACGCATTTACATATTCTTCAATAGTTGAGAAATATCTCTCCTCGTCACGCTTGAAATCCGCAAGCATATCATAAAGCCGGGATGCCCCGATTTGAATTTCCTGAGACTGAACAATTCGCTTTCCGTCATAAACCACCAGGCCGATACTCCCTGCACCGACAAAGGCAATTAGCGTGTTGCCCTTCACATCTTTGGGCATGGCACGAATCACCTCGTAAAAAACATATGCTTTCTCTTTGTTGGTGTCAAGAACTTCAAGCCGCAAGTCGTTCTGAACACTTATCTGGTCAATGACAAGTGCACTGTTCTTTGCCTCACGCATAACAGAATAGGAGATAAGCTTAACCTTGCCGACGCCGTACATTTCAATCGGCTCACAAAATTTAGAGAGAATTTCAGAAAGCGCTCTCATGCTTCCAAAGCTTATATTGCCGGTGTTATATACGTCATGAATCAAGTTCAAGGGATACTGCAAATTCTCAAGCACAGAAATCTCAGATTTTTGAATTTGTGAAATTGTCATGCCTACATAATTGGAGTTAATATCAATCACGGCAGACCTGTTCGGGCTTTTTTTCTGATTCATAGAATCACCAATCCATAAGTATTTGTGTTTGCTATATTAAGGATTATAACAGATAATGTGGCAAAGCGAAAGAAAAATATA
>QMCE01001302.1_pt1 | contig 29440 bp, 32 predicted proteins | sample 1821851 | NCBI WGS metagenome assembly QMCE01 (sample SAMN09453174, study PRJNA476694) | Termite gut metagenome, whole genome shotgun sequencing project. | isolation source: worker | host: Odontotermes sp. | place: South Africa:Pretoria | collected 2016-01-28 | reverse complement strand
ACGGAAATGACCCAGGCATTGGACGCTTCGGAAGGAACGTCCACAATGCGTTTCCTGGAGTCGGTCGGAGCCATGGCCCAGATGTCTCCCGGCATTTTGGATATCGTCAACTACGACGAGGCGGCCAGGGTTATGCGTCGTTCTTTTGCCGCTCCGGCTGAGATTATTCTGGGTGACGATGAGCTGGCCGCCATACGCCAGCAACGGGCTCAGGCACAACAGCAACAGGCCATGATGGCGCAACTCCAGCAGGCTGGTGATGCTGGCCAGGCCATAGCCGGTACACTGGGAAGTTTGGCCACTGTTGAGCAACAGCTTTCGGGGATGACCAATGTCAGATAAAGTAGATGCGATAAACAAAGCATATCGGGCCATGTTCCTGAACGAGGCAGGGGGCTTGAAGCCTCACGCCAAGATAGTTCTGTTGGACATGATGGAAGTGGCCAGATTTTTCACCAACAGGCCCACCCCGCTTGACCCCCTAGCCCTTGCCGTCATGGAGGGCGGCCGGGAGATGGTGCGGCACATACTGCGGAAGAGCGGGGCGGGAAGTGAATTTATGAAACAACTCTTAAAGGGGGAAAACGATGAGTGAAACATTGATTGGCGGCGAAGTTCAGGCGGGCGCTGAAGCTATTCCGGCCCCGTCCGTAAATCAGCAACAGACTTCTGGTTCCGGCAGTTGGCTTGATTCCATTCCGGAGGACAGCCGGGGATTCGTTGAAAACAAAGGATGGCAGGGTCCGGCCGATGTGCTGGCAAGCTACCGTCAGCTGGAAGGCTATCTGGGGGCCGACAAGGCTGGGCGCGGCGTTGTCCTGCCGAAGGATGATCAGGACGTTGAGGCCTTAGACAATATTTACAAGGCCCTGGGCCGCCCCGAAAAACCTGACGAATACGGCCTGAAAGAACTGCTTGCCAATGATCCCAGTGTTGATTCCGAATTCATGGGCGCAATGTCCGGGGCCATGCATGGGGCCGGTCTATCCAAGCGTCAGGCCGAAAGTCTGGCCAAGAATTATCACGACCACTTTACCGCCCGCCAGGCGGCCGCCCTGGATCAGCACCAGGGCGAGGTTGAAAGTTTTCGCCAGTCGGCCAGCCCGGAAACTATCGAAATGGCCCAGCGCGGATTCAGGTTCCTCGAAATTGACCCGGGCGATGCCATGGCCATTGAAATGCACTTTGGCGTTGAGAAAGCCGCCAAGATGTTCGCCCGCATTGGCCAGGCCCTGGGGGGCGATAAATTCCCGGCCGGAGCCTCCGATCCGGGATTTACGGGAAGCCCCAGCGCCGCCCAGGCCAAGATTGACGAATTGATGGCTGATAGTAATTTTAGCCAGAGATACATAAATGGCGAGGCATCCGCTTACAAGATAATGGAAAACTTGTTCAAGCGGGTTGCCGAAGGATGAAATTTATGATACATTCTATAATGTTCGATAACCGCATAGCGGCCGAACGCTTCAACATAATCAATAGGGTCTGGTGACAGGCAACCCTCGTATCAACTTAAAAAATTGAAAGGAGGGCACCTGATGCCTACCGACTTCACGATCAACAATCATCACATTCTCCAATTCACCCAAAACGTTGAACTGCTTCTCCAGCAGATCAGGCCCCGGTTTGCGGGGGCGGTCGCCGAAGGTAAATACCTTTCCACCCCGCAGGGGGCCATGGCGCAAGTGATCAAGCAGTTTGGCGAGGTTGATTTTTCGCCCCTTCTGCCCGGCGACCAGCCCAATCAATGGTATGGCGCTACCGTTTGGGATGAAATCGAACATCATCAGCGCTGGGCCATACCTGCCGACCATAAGCTTTCGCTTCCCATTGCCAAACAGGACGAACTGAGGATGCTCGGCAGTCCGAAAAGCCCCTATGCGGAGGCTGGGCGTGCGGCCTATGCTCGTCTCTGGGATGATTATGTCATCGCGGCCGCCACGAATCCCGCCAAGACCGGCACCTATGATGATCTCCAGGATACCGTTCTTCCGGCCGAACAAATCATTGGCCACGACTATGATCCCCATGGCCAGGGCCAGGGCCTGACCATCTCCAAATTGATCAAGGCCAAAGAACTTCTCATCGCGGCGGGCAATGAGCCCAGTGAGCCCCGTTTCTTTGCCTGTTCCGAACGCCAACTTTCCGACCTGCTGAATACCACTGAAGTGACCAGCGCGGACTACAACACCCTGCGTGCCCTGGTGCGTGGCGAGTTGGACACCTTCCTGGGCTTCAAATTCATCAGCACTGAACGCCTGTCCATGACCGCCGGCACCCCGCCTATTCGCCACTGCATCGCCTGGGTGAAGTCGGGTATTGCTGTGGGTATGTGGGACGGCCTTGAAGTCAAGGTCGACGAACGGCCCGACATGAACTATGTGTGGCAGATTTACATGCGTTGTACCTTGGGCGCGACCAGGACGCAGGAAAAGAAGGTCGTTCAGGTCAACTGCTCCGAGGCCGACACCACCGTAACCCCGTAACCATCACAAAGAAGGAAATATTTTATGGCTGAAAACAAAAGACAGGTCCTTGGCACTCCGATCCCGGCGCCCAAAATGAAACCCGGGAAACGTTCCGGCCAGCCCACTAATGGTCGTCGGCGCCCGGGGAGGCCCCCGGCCGATCGCCCCCAGGAGGATTAGTCCATGGCCAGCATTACGGAAATAGTCAATCAGGCTTTTGCCGCCCTTGGGGAAGCCCCGGTGGCCTCCCTGGATGATCCCGGCCGCAATGCTGGCTTGGCTAAAAGTATCTATGCGAATGTCCGCGACATGGAGATTTCCCGGTATGCCTGGAATTTCGCCAAGTCGCGGGCGATGCTTCCGGCCTTGGCATTTTCCCCCGCCTTTGGCTGGAAGCATCAATATCAAGTTCCCTTCGATTGTTTGCGCGTATTGCAAGCCGGGCCCTGGCCTCAGCCGGTGATGTCGGAATTCATTTCGGCCGACAATCGGGCATGGGAGATGGAAGGCCAACACATCATGAGCAATTTATCTCCCCCTATGTCCATTTTGTATCTTCGGCGCGTTGAAGACCCCGCCCTATATCCACCTTTGTTTGTTGAGGCGCTTGTTGCCCGCCTGGCCGTCAAAATGTGCGAACGCATTTCAGGATCATCCGGCAAGCGTGAATTGGCTTGGCAGGAATATGAACAGGCCATAAAGCTGGCAAAACGTACCGACTATATTCAGTTGCCCCCTCAGCGACCGGCCGACGGGGAATGGATGGCGGCCCACCTTGAAGCGGAGAACTGGTAATGGGATTTATTCCGATGGTTTTTACTGCGGTATCGACTATCGCCAGCGTGGTGGGCGGGATATCCCAGGCCAACGCCCAGGCGGCCTCATACCGAAATCAGGAGGCGGCCGCCCGGGCCAACGCCCAGATCGCGGCCATGAATGCCAACATAGAAAACATGAACGCCGAAACTGCCGACGCGGAAAGCCGCATTGAGGCCGCCCAGCGTCAAGCCGACTGGAACAAACAGTTGGGGCGCCAACGGGCCGCCATGGCCCAGGGTGGGGTTTTGGAAAGTGCCACCGGCATGCTGGTAAGGGCTGCGGCTGAGCAGGAAGCCGATGATGACCTAGCCTATATGGAATTGTCGGCCTCCAACAAGCGGCTGGGATTCCTTTCGAGGGCCGCCGACTACCAGTTTCAGTCTGGCGACTATTCGCGTCAGGCAAATCAGGCCCGTTACAATGCTGGTCAGGCGCGTTCCGGGGGATTGTTTGGAGCAATCGGGAGCGTGGCGGCCGGTATCGGTACTGGTTATGGCCAGTACAGAACATGGATGGATGAATAGTGGCGAGCTGGATTGAAGATACCCAGGGCGCGATCAAGCTTCCGGTTCCTTCTGGCGGTTACGGTGTTGGCATGCGAGCCGACCGCCGCCTGATGACCAATGGAGGAGCTCCAACTTCCAGGGCCCGGGCTACGGCTAATCCTGTCATTTCTGGCCTGGGAATTGGAATGCCGTCTGTAGCCCGGGGGGCCGCTCACCTTAGCCAGGTATTTGAACAACAGGAGGCCCAGAAACAAAAAGCTGAAGTTTTGGAATGGACAACGGCTTATAATGATCGCGAACGGGAAATGCTTGATCAGATGAATCAGATGGCCGGAAAGGATGGTATAGACAACGCCATTTCATTTTTCATTTGCGGAAAAGTTCTACGAGGACGAGAATGGCAAACTCTTGGAGCAGGCGCGGGGCACTTTTCAGCGTGATATCCTCGACAACTTTGCGGCTTCCAGGCGGGCCAATGGCCTTAATGCGGCATTTCAGCATCGTGCAGATTCTTTAAATCAATATAATAATCAAACACTTGACGGTAAAATGACTTTGGCTTTGGCTGATACCAGCCAGAACCCTGATAATGCTGATAACTATTTGAATGATTACATTGATGCATATGGATTTATCCGTCCTGGCCAGCCCGATGAATACAGTGTCGCGGCACTGGCGGAGGCCCAGGACAAGATCACACGCCAGAAGATAGCCGCGTTGTCAGCTCAGGGCCGGTTTGGTGAGGCCCGGTCAGTGATCGGGAGCGGCGGCGTGGTTGTTCCAAAAGAATATCAGGACATAATTTCTAAGGCCTCGCAAAGCAACGGAGTTCCGGCTGAATTGGTGGCGGCCGTGATTAAAGTTGAGTCAAACTTTATGCCTAATGCCAAGTCGTCGGTGGGAGCCCAAGGACTCATGCAACTGATGCCGGGAACGGCCCGGGACTTGGGAGTTGACGCTGGTGATCCCGCCCAGAACGTTGATGGCGGCACTCGTTATCTGGCTCAGATGCTCAAAAAGTATGAAAACGTTGAGGACGCGCTGGCCGCCTACAACTGGGGACCTGGCAACATGGACAAATACATTGCCGGGGGCCGCAAGGGAAATATGCCGACTGAAACCAGCAATTATGTCAAGCTGGTTTCCAGCCGGTACAGGGGATCTTTATCGGCCCAGGCCCGGGAAGAATTGACTGGGTTTGTGGAGCAAGCTGAGGCCCAGCATATTGTTGCGACATTTGGACAAGACATCCGCGATGCTTTTGCGACAAAAAACCCTGAAGAAATCGCCTTCACGATATCGCAAAAGGTTGACGCCATATCACAGATGGGAAAATCTCCCGAGCAGCGCCAGCGGATGGTGAACCTGCTAAACCAGGACGCTTCTTTTTATGAGACCAAACAGGGAGCCCAGGACGCGGCCGCCTATGAGAACCTCATAACACAGATCGAAGCACAGGCCCTAACCCCACAGGATGCCCGCAATGCCATTGTGCAGAGCCGGGAACTATCAAGATCAACAAAGAATAAGCTATTGAAGGATATTGACGACGGCAAGGGCGTGAACAAGGTAACGCCGGAAAATATGACCCAGCTTGATAGACTTCTGGTGGCCATTGATGAGAATCAGAATATGAGCGTGGAAAATATCAGGGCTGTGGGCATGGCAAATGGTTTGGCGCTATCGCAAATAAACGAGGCCGTTTCCTACAAAGAGAATGGCGGAAAGCTGGGCCAAACAGGCTTAGCGGCGTCCATAAATGGCATAGTCAAAGAGATTGATCCAAAGGCTGAATCTTTGACTCCCGGCCTAATCCAGCATGTAGCCCAGTCTCTCCCGGCCGGGCGCAAGGCCTCGAAAGACGAGATCAGGGCGGCAGTTGTCGAAAGGATGTTTGAGGACAGTCTTTCCGGGGCAATCTCAGGAACGCGCCTCTGGCAAAACGATGATTTTACGCTGGCCGAGGCCCAGGCGAATGGAACACTGGCCAGGTGGGAACCTGATGTTCCTGGCGACAGGAAAGCGGAAATTGACATGGCCCTTCAGGCCGATGGCTTTGAAGCCAATTCCTTTAACCGCTCCATGTGGTATAAACGCAATATTCTTGGATTCCCCATTTCCCCGGAACAGGCCCGGCGGATGATAGGCGGTAATTGATGGCTAGCTTTCGGGATTACGTTAATGAAACGGCAGTCGGTTACAATTTGTCACCGACTCAAGACGTTATACCGAACATAAATCCGGTGCAATCTCCGGAAACTGAAACTACTCCCGTTGATATCGACGTCCAGGCCCCGGTCGGACCCCCGCTTCGGTCCACGCTCCAGCTGGCTGAAAACATCGATGTGTCAAGAATACAGCGGACGCGTGAAATCGCATCGACGCTGAATATCCCTGATCTTTTGACCGTAGCCGCCCAAAAACAGGCCGAGAGGGAATATCAGGCCAGGACTCTGGAAATGTATCCGGGCCTGTCGGAATTTGCCGCCCAAGGTCCACTGAATGCGGCCTACGCCCGGGATAACATCGGGCCATTGACTGTAATGCTGGATAAGATGGAGCAAATTAAGGCCGATGAAAGGGGCACACTTGATGCCAAATATAATCCCCTGGAACGCGCTATGCTCTATTTGGGGCGCGGCACCACCAATGTCGGCGCATCCCTGGGGGGAGCGGCCCTGGCCGCCGTTGAAACCCAAATGGAACGCATAAAGGCCGGGGGCGGTACTGGATCGGGCAATCAGCTCTACCAGTCGGAGATAGAGGCGGGGACTGGTTCTGAAGAATACAAGGCCCTTGAGTCTCAAGCCCAAGGACTGACCAATTTGTTGCGTGATGTCCAGGGGGCCGACGTGGAGCTTCCCCAGGCCGGGAATACGGTGGGGCAGTTTGCCTATGACTCGTTGGAAGTTTTCCCGCAACTATTTGGCTCCTATATTGCCAACAGAGTCGGGGGGATAGGCGGGGCCACGGCTTTTATGTCCGGACAGGTGGCGGGTGGCCAGTACCTGAACCTGAGAGATCAAGGCGTGGACCCGGATCGCGCCCTGGCGGCCAGCGTGGCTAATGCGGCCCTGGCCGCGCCTCTTGAGGCATTGCAACTGGGATCATTGTTCCGGGTGTTGCGCGGTCGAGGTATCGCCTCTGTTGCCGGGAGGACCGCTGAAGCTATCGGCACCGGCCTGGTGACAGAATCGGCCCAGAGTGTTCCCGAAACCATCACGACGAATTGGGCGCTTGGCCGGGAGATCACCGGAGCAGATATAGCCGCCGGATTGCAACAGGGATTTTATGAGGGTGCGCTGATGGCCCCCTATGCCCTCCTGGGCGGCGGGGTGACCATGGTGAGGTCGCGCATCAATGAACGCCGGTCACAGGCCTGGGCCGATAACCAGCAAAAGGTTTATGACAACGTTCAGTCCATGTTACCCGAAAAGGGTGGAGACTCTCAATCTCTGGAAGCGGTTCTTTTGGCGACCGATCCCGCCATGCGGCAGGAAGTATTCCTCCCGGCCGGTGCCCTGGAAGAGGCCGGGCGGCGTGTTGTGGGCATTGATGAGGCCCTGGGCCTGGACGTCAACAACACGGACATGGATCGGGTATCTGTAGTGCCCTTGGCCAGAATTCACGCTCGCCTGACTCCCGACCAGTTTGCCGAAGTCCTCCCGATTATGCGCCGGAGCATGGAAGCGACCAATGTTGTGGAATCCCGGGTTCTGGCCAACAGGGCGGTGGAAGAGGTCGGGGCCTCGGCTGACGTGGAAGCGGTCAACATGGAAGAAATGGACATGGCTGAGGCCACTGCCCAGTTCCATGACGATATTCGCGCGGCCGCCGCCAATATCGAAGAGGCCACGGAATTGGGCCAGGCCCGGCTTTCTCCCGTTGCCGTGTCTACTTTTTTGCAATCTGCGGCCCCAGAAGATCGGGCGCAACTTCTGGAAGGCCTGGGGATCACAGAAGAGCAGGTTTCCACCCAGGATGATTTCTTTGTTGATCTGGACATGGCAATTCCGCGCATCAATCAGAATCCCCTTTTCGATGGTTTTGTTGACCTAATCCAGCTTGAAAGCGCCGAGGCGGCGGCTGAGCGGCGGGCCGTTCTGGAAACATTTAGTCCTCCGGCCAATATCGTAGCCCAGTCTGGTGCCGACGTTTCCCGTCGGACACGGAGAAAGATTCAAGAGGGCCTCATAAAGGCGGGCAGGACTGCCGCCGGAGCCCGCCTTGAAACCGAGATTGCGGCCCGCATGGCTTCTTCCATTGCACGGTTTACCGGACAGGACGCAAACAAACTTGCAAGAAATACTTTCAGATTCGGCCTGGGTACAGCCAGTGGCCTTTTGAATCAGTCCGCCTTTAGTGCCAGTCCGAATCGCTTTAACCGGCCCAGCCTGGATTACATTGGGAGCGGAGAGGGGGCGCAAGTTCATGGATGGGGATTGTATGCCCTTCGCGGAGACGATTCATCCACTATGTGGACGGCCAATACCAGATATAGGGAGCGCTTGGGGGCCGGAAATGATGAGGGGCAAACCCAAAAATGGAATATCCCCGACGATGATGTTTTGCTTGACGAGGCGGAAAATTTGTCGGATCAGCCGGAAAAAGTTCTGTCGGGCCTGAAGCGGGCGGCCGATTCCCGGCCGGATAGATTGCCGGAAAAGATGATGGCCAAAGCCGTAAAGAACGGCCTCAAGGTAGGCATGACTGGCCGGGAGCTGTACCGCAAATTATCCGCTTCATACCGAAATGCCGTTGAAATAGACATGACGCCTATTCAGCGGGCGGGATCGGCACTGAATGAGGCCAACAATATGGCGGCTGACCGGGCCGCGTCTTTGTTCCTGAAGTCTCATGGGATTCAGGGCATTGCCTATATCGGTGAAGTTGACGGTCCGGCGGCGGTGATATTTGACGATCAGGCCATTGAGGTTTTGGAGACGTATTACCAGGGACAGCAACAGGACAATCGCGGTTCAATAGAAATGCTTTCCGATGGCACGATGAATATTGTCTTTAGGCGGTCGCAAGACGCATCCACGGCCGTGCACGAGTTCGCTCATGCCTTCAGGATGAGAGTGGAGCAAGCCTTGGTCACACCACAAGACCAGATTGTGAATCAAGCCGCATTTGATGAGTTCAAGACGGGGTGGGCCGATGTTGAGGCCTGGCTGTCGCGGTTCGACGATGAGGCCAATTTGGTTGCCGAATATGACAAATACCAAAAAGATCAGCAGTTCGGTGGCCGGGAGTTCTCCGCCCTGAGCGCGGAAGAAAAGGCCGTGGCCAAAAATACTGCCCAGCATGAATATTTCGCCCGTGGGTTCGAAGCCTATCTGATGGAGGGCAAGGCCCCGTCGTCCGGTCTGAAATCCATCTTTGCCAAGATGAAGGAATGGCTGAAGGAAATTTATAAGGCGGCCGTGGCCCTGGATGTTGAAATCAATGATGACGTGCGGAGGTTCTTTGATTCCATGCTGGCCAGCGATGAGGAAATAGTAACGGAGGCATTGCGGACTGATTTGTCGTTCACCAGCGAGGAAGAGGCGGAATTGCGGGCCGTTGACCCGGAGGCCGTAGATCGGGCTGTCGAGGCGGCGACCAGGGCCAGGGAAGAGGCCGAAAAGATCATCACCACAGCTCGGGTCAAGGAGCGAAACAGGCTTCTTAAGCAGTGGCGGCGCGAGGGCAAGACTGAGGCCGACAATGATCCGCGATGGACGCAGATTGATGATATCATCCGACGGGGTGGTATCAGCGCGGCTTCCATGGCTGATGATTACGACGGTTTGACTGTCAATGGCATGAACACGGTCAAGCGCGGTCTGGTTTCAACAAAGGGTTCTTTGGCCTATGATGTGCTGGCCGATGAGCTTGGATATGAAAATGGCGACGCCCTGGTTAACGCTATCCTGGCCACGCCCAGCAAGCAGTCCATTTCAGATGATTATGTGGCCGCCCAGGAAGCCGACTTCGCGGAATATTTCAGCCTGGACGCCGGCATTTCCGATGCGGAGATCAGGGCCAAAGAGGAAGAGATCAAGCTTTGGTCAAAATATATGGGCGAAGAGTACCGCGAGGGGTCGCTGGAAAATCTCATTGCCCGAGTCCGAGCCCAGGTAAAAGACGTTTCCATTGATGAGCTTTTGCGGTTAAGCCAGAAGGATATCAAAGCCCAGCTTCGGGAACTGCAAAAGACGATCAAGACTTTCCCGAAGAGGGAGGCGGCGGCAGTTCAGCGGGGGGCGCGGGCAGGGTATAAGTTTGGCGTGGCTGATGCCGATCTGGCCGGAAGAATTGAGGCCATGAAGGAACGCCAGGAGCTACTTGTCCGCTTCCAGGAGCAGGCCCGCCGGGCTCGGGAGATCGCCAAGTTCGAGGCCCTGGCCAAAAGAATCGCCCGCCAGAAGGTGGCCGAAAAGGCCACGGCACGAGGGATCAGGCCGGACTTTCATAGCCAGATAAAGAACCTGCTTTCAGACGCTGGCATTGGTTCCAAGGTGCGCACAGATGAGGGCTTGGCAGATTTCATTCAGCGCATGGCGGCCGACGGTGTGCCAATAGACGTGGCCCCGGAAATCGTTAACGGGACTATCTGGGAAAAGGAAGGTTCCAATGGGGAAATGCGTCGCCGCCGCCTCAGAAGCCTGACGGTGGCCGAATTCCAGGATGTAAAAGACGCTGTGGATAATCTTCTGTTCCTGGGCCGCCGACAGCAACAAATCAGGTATGAGGGCGTGTTGCGGAGCGAGGATGCCGTTGTTGATGACGTGGTCAAGAGCATAGAGACCAATAACAACCTGAAACCGGTCAAAACCGGCGAGGAAATATATTTTGACCGCAACAAGACAGGTGTGGCAGGGCTGACAGCCAAAGGCAGGTCATTCTTTGACGGCCTGGGCATTATGTCGTCCACGCGTAAACTTCAGGCCCTGGCATTCGACCTTGATGGCCAGAAGCTCAATGGTCCAGTCCAACAGGCGCTATACAGGCTGATTGATGAGGGAGAGAATACCATCATCACCCTGCAAAACCAGTGGACGAATGGTGTGCGTGATATCATCCGGCACACGGTCGGTGAGAAAGCGGCCAAAGGATGGGCCGGGCAGAAGTTCGTCATTCCTGAGTTTCCGGGCGGCATGGTCTCGAAAGCCGACATCGTCATGGCCATGCTGAACTATGGCAATGAGCAAAATCGCACGGCCCTGGGTAATCACCCCGTTTTCGGCAAGGATTTGGCCGTTCTGTTTCGGTACATGACCGAAGCCGACTGGAATTATGTTCAGGCCATTTGGGATTTCCTGGATTACACGGTCTTCCCCGAACTGAATGCTCTGACCAAAAAGACTAAATATGTTCCTCTTGAAAAGGTTGACGCTTCTCCCTTCGTGGTCACATTACCAAATGGAACTCAAAAGACGATGCGCGGGGGATACTTTCCCCTGGTGTTTGACAGGGCCCTGAGCACGGCCGTGACACTGGACTCCAAAATTGGGCCAGCCGACGCGGCCCAGATGCCGACACTTTTCAGCCCGTCCGAGGTTCAGAGCGTCCACACCATCAAGCGCGTCGGGAAAACCTATAAAGACCTGGTGCCGAACCTGACCATGAGCGTTTTGATGAATTCTCTCAACGACAATATTCAGGACTTGGGGTATCGTGAGGCCGTCAACGATACCTGGCGCGTGATGAAGCGGCCGGAGGTCAAGCTGGCGGTTGAGCGGGTTTACGGGCCGCAAGCCAACGTTCTGATGAAACAGTGGTTACGCGATGTGGTGCGCGGCGGTCAGTCTTCGGTTCCCACCGGCCGCCTGGAAAGGACTATCAGGTTTTTGCGGTCAAATTCTTCCACTGCCATGATGGCCTTGAAGGCTTCCATTCTCTTCATGCAGGTGACGGGAGTTTCCCAGTCGGCCCAACTGCTGGGGTGGGGCGACACTCTGGCCGGGGTTAAGGCGGTTTATGGCCACACCAGCGTTGCGGAGATAAAGCGGGGCATTGACGCCATGTATGCCAAGAGCCCCCAGCTCAAGCACCGAAATGACCAGCCTGTCGACCGCGACTTCTTTGAATCAGTGGCCAAAGGAAAAGACCCCGTCCTGGTTTCGGCATACCAGAAATATCAGACGGCCCTTTGGAAATATATTGCCTTGAGCGACCAGATGGTTGCCAATTCGGTGTGGGCCGGTCAGTACAATAAGAGCCTGAAAGAGGGCAAAAACGATACCCAGGCGGCCCGTGACGCGGACGCGATTCTGGACATGACCCAGGGCGTGGGCCGGGTGAAAAATATGAGCCACGCCCAGCACGGCTGGGGCTGGGGCGAGATTGGCAAATCACTGGTCATGTTCCAAACATTCTTTTCCTCCACGGCGAATCTGTTTTGGCTTTCCAGGCGCAAGGCCGGTCGCCAGTTCCGGGACGGGAAGTATCTGGGAGCGACTGGGACATTGTTTCGGGGCGCCTGGAATCTGGCTCTGATTCCGTCCGTGTTCTCGGCGTTGATGTGGGGAGGTCTTCCCGACTTCGAAGACGATGAAGAAATGGACTCATTCATGAACCGTTTCGTCCGCGACGCCATTGCCAATTACACCGGCGGTCTTCCGTTGATCAGGGATTTTGTGGGCATGTTCGCTGACCAGATATTCGGAACTGGAATGCCTCGTTTCGCGCCGGCGCCCATCCAGGGTTCTGTTGAGGGACTTCGCCGGGTAGGAACATCCATCGGGAGGATTGCGGAAGGTGAGGACCCGCTTCGCAACACGGCCACTTTCCTGCGGGCCGCCGGTCCGTTTATCCCCGGGGGTTTCCCCTCTTCTCAGGTGGCCACAACCGTGGAAGGAATAGGCAACTGGGACGACAACGAAGGATTTGATAAAATATATCGTCTGTTAATCAGGGACCCGGAGGGCAATAAATGACCATAGTTTCACCAGTTTCCAGAATTGTGCATAAATACAGCGCGGCCGTGTCTACCTATGCGTTTCCGTTCAAAATATTCAACACTACGCAGGTGACCGTTGAATGTGTTGACGATGACGGCGATGTGGTTTCCCTGGCTTTAGGCGTTGACTATTCCATACCCACATCCGGCGTTGGCACCGACGCGGGCGGCAATGTCGTGATCGCGACTACGGGTGCGGGCAAACTGACCACCGGCTGGAATATGGTCATCACCAGGAATATGGAATTCACGCAGGAGACTGACTATTCCCCGCATGACGTATTCCCGGCCGAGACCCATGAGCGAGCTCTGGACATTTTGACAATGATGTGCCAGGAGCTCAGGCAGATGCTTGGTCGCGCCGTTTTGGCTCCTCCTGATATCGAGAACCCGATACAATACGCCGAGCTATTACAGCTTTATGAAGAAATGCGAGCGGCAGTTGATGAGGCGAAAAAGCTTCTGGAAAACATTCTTTCCGATGCCGAAGGATCAATTCAGCAAATTATTGAAAATGCTATCAGAGAAATGAACAATACCGCCGCCATAGCCATTGCCAACTTGCAGGCAACTATTGCGGCGGCGGAAGCTCGTGTTGACGAAATATTGCGAATATTGACAGCAAACAGGCCTTTCTATCGTGGACTATGGACGGCCGGAGAGCAATATATTCCAAACCAATTGGTGCGCGGCCCGGACGGCATGCTGTATCTGACCACGGAAACATTCTTTGCCAGCGACTTTCAGGCGGAAGTCAATTCCCAGAAACTGGTTCCGTGGGGTGTTCCTCTCGGCGGGGATGAAGTGGGCCAGCGGGAAGTATGGATGTCTACGGCCCTGGGGGCCGGAGGGACATTGCGACTTCCCATTCCTTATTTCCCGACGCGCAACACGATGTTTTTGTTTTATGACAATATCCCCTGCTATCCAAAGGGTATTGGCGCGGCATATCAATATGAGGAAGTGGGGCTTGACCCCAATGAGCTGTCCTGGGATGTGATCATTGATTTTGACATGGAAGCCAACAAGCCCATGATGATGGTCATTCTGCCTTCGGCGTTCGCCTCGTCTGTTTCTCGAGTTGAGGCGGCGGCCGCCGAAGCCGAGGCTTCGGCCCAGGCGGCGGCTGGCAGTGCTACCCAGGCGGCGTCTTCAGCGTTGGATGCCGGAGCGTCGGCGGCCAATGCGGCCGACAAGGCCTTGGCGGCCCTGGATAGCGCCGACCGTGCAGTGGCGGCTGAAACCAACGTAATCAATCTTATTGGTGATGCCGAAGCGGCCAAAACGGCGGCTCAACAGGCAGCGACCAATTCCCAGACTTCCGCCGATGCTTCTGCCGCCAGCGCGACAGCGGCCGCGCAGTCGGCTTCCAAGGCCAATATGTACCATGGACAGGCCCAGGAAGACGCTGACGCGGCCCGGTCCAGCGCTCAGGCGGCTGAGATCAGCGCAAATAACGCCGCCAACAGCGCGGTAAACGCCGGAGACCAGGCTGATTCATCGGCGGGCCATGCAAATGATGCCCTGGCCACGCTCAACACTTTCCTGGCCCGGCTGGCGGCCGGGCTGGATGCCAGCGATATTAAGACGGGCACATTCGATATCGCCAGGATTCCCGACTCGGCCAATGAGACAATCGTGACTGTAGAGAGTGAACAGGCCAGGCTTTTGCTGACTATCAGCGAAGTTCAGAACGGTGATACGGTTAGGGTTATACAGCCGGACGGGACCAGTAAGCGGTATGGCGTTATAGACGACACCAGGTTAAGCCAGGACGGCACCACACCCGGTGATGAGGCGGCTTTTCTGGAATATTCGGCTGGCCAGGCTTCGTCTGTCGAGTGGGCTGATATTTTAAACAAGCCCGATAATCTTCTTATCGGGGCTCATGCCATCAGCCATTCTTCCACCGGCGAAGACCCTGTATCGCCGGCCTCCATCGGAGCGGCCGTCGATCTTTCAACATTGACGGATCAGGCCGCCTCAAACCAAAACTTGGCTTTGACGGAAACGGCTGTCGCGGCAAGATTTCAACAGGCTCGAAACCTGTTCAAGTATCTGTTGCAATACATTGATCCGGCCACGGGCCTATTTCCCATATCCAGTGGCGGAACGGGCAAGGCTACGGCCCAGGAAGCCGCCCTGGCCCTGTTTCCGGCGACGCTGGGGAATACCGCAAACCGCCTGGCCGGTGTGAATGGAGACGGTACTGTTTCTGGAACGGTTTCTCTGGCGTCCTTGGCCTCATTGTTGAGCGCGGCCGGGATCACTGTGCCATGGGGAAGCGTGACGGGAAAGCCCGCGACCGTGGCCCCGTCGGCTCATGCCGCAAGCCATGCCATTGGCGGTACTGATCCTCTGAGGCCGGAAAACGACACAGTTGTGATAACAACCCTCACCGCCGCCCTGTCCGCCAATAGCGATTTTGCTAATTGTCCGCAATTTTTGGTGGGAAGTGGCCGACTTAAGGTTTCCATAAATGGAGTTAAGTGTTACAATGGCACCGATACTACCTATCACCAATATATGGAGATAGGGACAACCGGCCAGTATTCAAACACGATCAGGTTTAATTTTGCGCTTGAAGCCGGCATGACAATCGAAGCTTACGCTCCGAAAATATAGGGAGGATTTTATCATGGCACTGCCCAATGTTTTGGCTCAACTGAAAGTGTTGTTCGCGGCTTTTACCGGGAGCAATCCCAACGCCAATCCTCCAACTCTTGGGATTCTTCCTCTTGCAAGAGGCGGCCTTGGGGTGAACACTTTGGATGGAGCTATGCAAAAATTTGGAACAATAAGTAGATTTTTACCCACAGGATCGAATATCAATAATTATATTGGGACAAACTATGCTGGTATTCATTTTTTCAATAAAAGCGGAAATCACACTGGGATGCCAAGTGATTTTGCAGGACATGGATGTCTTTTGGTTATTACTGATAACGTTACGGACATAACTAGTGGCCGTACAATCCATATAATATTACCATCGGCCAGTGCAAGCACTCCATTGAATACATGGTATTATCGCGCAAGCAACTACGCAAATGGCACATGGTCGCCATGGGGGAAGTATAATTTTACCCGCATAGCCACCAGCGATGAAGTTCTGGCCGCGATATCATAAATTAAGGGGTGCACCATGGGCTTGATAACGCCGTACACATTGGCTCTGGCTATGCAAAAGAAGTTTGCGGAGTTTGGTACTCTGGCGATAAATTCCGGTGCCAGCAACACTACCATAGTTTCTCCGCGCGACCTTGGTTTGGCTATCCAGAAGGCGGCGGCCCAGTTTGGGATTGAAGGGATCACCCCTAATCCCAATTCGCTGGCCACTGTAGGCATTGATCATACCAATTTGGATATCGTGCTGGAAAAGGCCAGGGCCATTTTGGAGGAGAATTCCACCGGCAAGCTTCCTAATTATGGGACTGGGGAAGTGCTTACAAATTTCGTCCTGAATACCTATAATATAGGAAGTAATACAAAAATAGACATAAGTCCTTACACCGGAACTATTATGTTGCGGCATATAGGACAGTTAACTGCACCGGCCATATGGCAAAGGTCAACTAATGATGGTGATTCTTTCAATACCGTTTTGCAAATAACTGATGCCTCCAATTCTATTAACTATCAAGGACCCGGAATCTTCACCAAAGAGGGCCGCTATATGGCCTTAATGGGAAGGCAGAGTACTACTACTACTAATGATCATGCATTGCTGGCTATTTCCGACGATGATGGCCTAACAATGAGTTATATAAACATAACTCAAAAATTAGATAATCCAGCGACAGAATATAGAATTTGCCGTGCTGAATGCTCCATGACTGAAACGAATGATGGAGTCCTTTTATTGCCATATCAAACTAATATTGCCTACTTTATTCCAAAAGGTACTCCTGCCACGCAAGATGGATTTAAGATGATCAGAAGAACAAGTCCACCTAATTCAAATACTGGTTCAACTAATGCTTTCTCGTGTTGTGGACAATATTTTTCAGATATGAATGCGGTAGCCTGTTTAGGTTATGGCGATAGTTATCAGAGATCTGCCATACATAGAACTAGAGATGCCGCCAATTCTTGGGATACCGGATTATCAACCCTAAATAGTCCAAGACTTACGGCTTGGTTAGGGAGTGTTAATCCTGGTGGATTTGCTTCTGATGGAAAATCGGAAGGTTTGCTGGCCATAGGAAACATTTACGGCTTATCTCTTGCTTTGGTGAATAATTGTTTTGAAGAATATGAATTATTAACAATACCGCCAAGTTTTTTACAATATAACACGTCTGTAAATCCACAAAAAGACTTAAACGTGCGTGGTGCCATCATTTATTCAAGATCAATCGGAACCTATTTGATTGGAAACCTTTATGGAGAGATATGGGGAACTCAAGACCGCACAAACCTGTTTTTGGTCGTTTCCGGTTTGACTAAAAAAAGAAGCGGAGGCAATTCCACAAATAGCAGTTTAGCGATAAATCCCAAAACAAAATCCATTTTCGTAATGGAACTTAATGGAGAATCATTGATGCGGTGGAAAGCCACTTCTTAAGGGTCAAAGGCATAAAACATGGAAAACAAAGATCACGATAAACTGCACAACGCCATGGTCAGGCTTGAATCCAGAATCAGGATGCTGGAATATGAACAAGAGAGACATGTGAAAATAATTCGCGGCCTCATTTGGGCCACCAGCTTTATGTTTATTGCCGTGGCCGCACACACAATCGCATAATTAGGGGGATAAAATGTCATTCGCAGAAGCCTTGAAACACACGCTGGAATTTGAGGGCGGCTATGCCAACGACCCCGCCGACCGAGGCGGGGAAACCTTTCGCGGCATATCGCGCAAAAACTGGCCGAGATGGTCCGGCTGGGATTTGATCGATCAGGTCAAGCGCAAAGGCGCCGATAAAAACTTCATCAACCTGACTTTCTCCCACCCAGGACGCGGAAATGGAAGCCCTGGTGGCCAAGTTTTACCACGATAATTTTTGGGTGCCTTTTGAGCGGTTGGAGCTTCCGCCCCGGGTTACGGCCAAGCTGTTCGACACGGCTGTGAACATGGGTGTAGGCCAGGCGACAAAATTCCTTCAGCGGGCCGTTGGGACGAATGCCGACGGCGTGGCCGGGCCGAAAACCCGTATAGCCATTGACGAGTATTGGACAGAGCACGGCGAGAGTGGAGAATCAGCCCTGTTGGCCAACATTGTCGATGCTCAGGGTAATTTTTACCGAAATATTGTAAAGCGAAATCCCTCCCAGGCCAAATTTATCAACGGCTGGCTCCGGCGGGCCGCCTGGGTTCCGGCGGAGTCCGAATAAATACCATGGGAGAACAAAAAAGAGAGGGGGTGGGCATCTTGTCGTCATTGGATAACAACGGGATCAGGACGGTCATATTTTCGGTTATCGCCACATTGGTCGGGGCCGGAATACTGGGCGGAATAACCATCTATGGCACGGTGTCAAAGCTGACTATCTCCGTGGAGCAATCCATTGTGCAACTCGAAAAGCGCATCACCTCCCTGGAGAAAGAATATAAGCGCCAGCAGGAGCTTTACACGGAAATCAGTGTTGGAATGGCCAAAATAGAAAACACTATGGATATCGTCAGCCGCGACGTTCAGGACAACAAGGTGGATGTCCGGGCGCTTCTGATCGCCATAAACAGCAAAGAGCCCGGTGAGGATGGCCGCCAGAATAGGGGTGGACGATGAATAAGGTGTTGCGCGAAATGTTTTCCGGGGAGAGCGGCGGCATAAGTTCCCTTCGCGTGTTTTCCGCTTTCGTGCTGGCGGCAATACTCGTGTCTTGGTTCGTGTTGCCTGATCGGTCCATCGTGGAGCTGGGCGGCGTCCTGGCCTTCCTGGTGGGCGCGGCCACCGGAAGCAAGATATCTTACAACAAGCACGTCAAATCCACTCCGACTTCCGGCGAACCTGCGGTTAAAAAAGACGGCCCAAAAGATTACACTGACGTTCCCGGAGATCAGCTTCCCTTCTCACCGTATTGAGGTAAGGAATGATTGAAGAAACCAAAATACAGCAGGCCTGGGCATTGGTGCTGAGAATATGCGGCCTGGCCGTGCTTTGGCTTGCGGTGGGAGAAAGCGTGACCCACATGCTTCTGGACATTTTTAAGCTTGATGTCCATCCAACGCCAGCCACCGGCCGACTGAATGGCATTGTCGCCATAATTACGATTATTGCCGGCGCCCAGGGCGGCACAAAATGGATTCAGTACAAACGGGAAAAAGACTGCATGTTGCCTCGAAAGGGGGAAGAATGATATCGGCCATTATCGGAAGAATAGGTTTAAAGGGCCTGTGCGCCTCCCTGGCGGTCGTTATCGTTGTGGCTATAGTCAGTATAGGGTGGAAGAGAATAGAGTCTCTGGCGGCCGAAAATGAGCGTCTCCGGGCCACATACGAAACGGTCTTGCAAGTCAATGGGTCGCTTTCAGCTCAAATAAAAGAGTTTGAAGTGGCCATGCAAAACAGGGAGCGTGAACGAATCCGTCTTGAAGTCGAAACAACCCGGCTCCATAATGAGCTGAGAAAGGTATATGAAAATGATGAGAAAGCTCGTGAATGGTCTGTTGTTGACGTGCCTGATTCTGTCCTTGACTGCTTGCTCCAAGCCGTTGTGCCCTCCCCCGGCTCCTCCGGCAATGCCGCCGGCTGTTTATCTCCAGGAGGTGCCTGAGCCCATTCTTGAGGGAACGACCAATGATGACCTATTCACGTGGGCCGTTGATCTGAGAAGGGCTTTGCATCAGTCCAATTGGGACAAGGAACAGATCAGGATTTGGATGGAACGCAACAGCAAGTAAAGGCTGAGGAGGTTATAGCGCCATGGTCGTTATGGAATCAAACGAAGGCAAGGGAATCGGAATTGTCCTTACTCCTGAGCAACAACTTCAACTCGACAATCTTCACGTCTGGGCGGATGAATCGAAACAAGCCGCAAAGGATGCTAAAGCATCTGAGGTGGCCTGTGAGGATTATTCCGATTCTGCCGCGACTGAGGCGACAGAAGCCCGCAATTCGGCCTCCGCCGCATATTCTGACGCGACTGAGGCCAGAAACAGCGCCACCCTGGCCACGACAGAATCAAGCAAGGCCAGGAACGCGGCGCTGGCCGCTGAGGACGCGGCCAAGAGGGCCGAGGACTTGTCGCGGGAATTTTCTGACGGTCTAGTATCTTTCAAGCATGGCGACACCCAATATCAAACAGATGTCGATATACCGACTGTGACGGCCCCTGACGATTCCGTTATTGAATTGGTAACCGGCACCGAATTGGCAAAGCATGCCGACCACGATGCTGAAATGTACACGCGGCTTACCAACAACATCAAAATTTCCATCGAAGCCAGTCTGACTAATTATTTTACCAAATCACAGGCCAATGCCGCCACACAGGCGGCCATATCCGCGGCCCTGCAAAATTACCTGACCAGCTCTGAAGTAAATAATCTTATAGCTGAAGCTGTTTCCAGCGGCATGACTGAAGACCAGGTAAACAGCATAGTGTCTCAAGCACTGCAAGCGGCCGGGGCCAATGTGGTGACTCAACAGCAAATGACGGATGCTTTGCACAGCATGGCCTTGGCCATTGAGAGCGGTAAAGTCGTTGAACAAGCCGACTCTGGCGTTGATCCCAATGGCCAGTATTATCTTGAAGGAACAAAATACAGTGACGGCCAGTTGATTATAACCGGCTGGGTAGCAAAAGTTGGCGACCGGTTTTCTGCATATTTCCCAGGTGGATTACAATTTATCAACACGAACTATGCAATAACCCAGGCTTGCGCTGATGATGAATCGGATTTGGACAACAATGAAAACAATACTCTCAAATTTGGGACTCCGAGAACGGATAGTTTCACATGTCTTGCCTCAAAGTTTGGTGTGGCTATTCTCGGCGGTGGGGCTGTTGGTGATGGATATCGCTATTCGGTTGGATTTATCGGCCGATGGAAATAACATAAAAAACAGGGAGAAACAACAATGTCAGCAGCGGAATTCGCCAGCGTACCCGAACGGTTTGAAATCACGGCCCCGGGCCAAATGACCCCCGAGGTCTCTGTTTACAGTATAGTCACCGAAATATACGATGTCAGCATAACCGGCGCCTTCACTGGCACTCTTTTCTTGCAGTGCAACTATGGTGATGGAGACTGGAATACCATTTCTTCATACACAGAGCCGTCCGAGGACACAGGAAATTTTTCCGCCGGGCAGATGAACTTGAGAATGATGGCTGGTGATGATTTCTCGGGAACAGCCAAAATTCTGTTTCTGCAGGGAACAAGAAATGTGAATGAGTCATTATAAATCAGAGCCCCCGCCGGGGGCCCTGATAGCTCTTGCGAACTTGGGGTATCCTGATGGATATTTTTGAGGAATAAGGCAAGATATTTTGAATGGATAGCCATGGGGTAGGTAATTTTGGGCGGGGTACTTAAGCCAAACAGGGTTATTGTTTGCCCCCGCCCATAAGCGAGAAAGATATTTTTTATAGGCCTTACTTCATCGCATCACCTCCTTGCATTTCATTCTTCCACCTCCGCGGTTCTTTTCTTTCCATGTACTTTATAAAGTCGCTACACGGAAAAGCGCCCGCATATATCAGCTCGTCACGGTCGAAGCATTCTTTGATGGATAATATTCGGCATAAGAATTCCATCATTGCACCTCTACCATTTTTGCTCTGGGGCCTCATCAGCAATGCCCAGGAATTCGCCGTTTTTAAAAACGGCATAAAAATACGCCTTATACCTGCTTTTCATCTTTATCTTTAGCTGTTTGGGCGGATCGAATTGGAATAATACTGATTTTGTCTCGTTATAGGCAAGCCAAGAGTCGCCATCCGTTATGGGTTTCTGGATTTTAACGATGTTTTTTGTGATCATTACTGCATCTCCTGAGTGGCCATATAGGCCCTTAGGAATTTTTCCGCGCTAATCACGATACGATGGTTCAATCATGTAATCAGCATTCCGTGCTGAAAAGTTCTTTGGTCGACCTGGCCGCGTTTCGGCCGCTGAGGAAATTCAGCCAGGCGGATTTGTTTATCCCGATGAAAGTCGCACAGCCGGCGCTGCCCCGGTGGAACTCCAGCACAGCCAGGTGCCTGAATCGGCCCGTGGCGTTACTGCGGATTATTGACGCCGGAGCCGAAAACCCCAGTCGCTTTTTCATGATGGCGGCCGCCTCTTTGGGCGTGATGGTCTCGATCATTTTGTTCTCCTGTAAATGATGAGTCAGGCTTACAAATATCATCCAACTCAATCATCCAGCATGATGATTCTGAATAACTCTTTCCAGCTAATATTTTGACCACCTGCGAGTCGTCATTCCAAAATCTCAGCTTGGTCATACAATCCATGACCTGCTTGATATAGTTGTCAAGATCGGGTCGGCTGGTAGGCCAGTAGGTGCCGATCAGGGCTTTCGTTTTCTTGGCTTTGGACCAGGATATGGCAACCGGCAGGAACACGTCGACCTTGAGCCGGAGTGCCCCTTCCAGCGGACGGGCCGGGGCGTGGGCGGACATGAGGGCTATCAGGTCGTTTTGGTTCCGGCGCTGTTTATCTCCGGTGAAGAGCATAGACCGGCCAGTGGCCTTATTTATTCCGGCCCGGCCACGCGCCTGGGCCTTTGGGATTATGGGTATGACCATGATGATTTTGTTTGTGGAATCGCTCATAAACCTACCGCCTTCAATAGAGGATTAATCTTCGACAATCGTTGGTTCTGAATGCCGATATAATCATGATTAAGTTCGATGCCCAGCCATCGTCGGCCGAGATTTTCCGAAACCACGGCCACGGTGCCGATCTCCCATTGGGCTATGTCTTTATGTCACGTGGTCATCTTGATACTCTTGAATTCCAAACAACAACAGGCATTGCAACAGCATATTGGCCACCAAGGGCCGGACATAATGGATTTGAACACCGTGCTTTTTCTGAATTACTTTTTAATAAAGCACCCGATGCACCACAGAAAGGACAATTTTTAAGTTTTACGGTTTTGTTTGCCGTTTTAGTCATTGACGTTCACCACGGTCTTTCGTTATGCTCAACGCCGTCCAGTAAGCGGCCTGATTTTATTCTACCGATGCGCTTAATTCTTACTACGCTGTTGCCATTAAATTCATGTCCTCCATCAAAATTTATCCATCGCTCCTCTTGCCGGCCCCTGTTTCGAAGTATTTTTATATCTTTCTCAGCTTCATATAACGGCAGCCACTCGCCCCACCCCTTAAAAAAGAATGGCACCCTCGCCCCCGCGCACTGGTCGCGGATAGACCTCACCCAATCGGGGTGCATGGGCCGGGCATTCGGCCCCGTCTCGCCGCCGACTATCACCCCTTCTATTTTTTTGCCTTGAATCGTCCGCGAACTTTCGCCACAGTTTCCAGGAATCCATACTTCGCCAGTGAGAAGATTTTTTTCTGCTGATGAGCCTAAACCTAAATAGTGAACACGCGTCAAATCAATCGGCCCAAGCATCGGCTCAATACTTAAAAAACGGTGGGCGGCCGGTATTTGACTAAGGATGCCCAGGCGTCCGAGTTGATCTTGCGACTCAACGGTGGTTCCAAGCCAAATATTGCCGAACCAGCATGGAATGCCTTCCATTTTTTCCAAGGCGACTTCCGGCCGCTTGGTCAGGATGAGAAAAGTGTGTTGATGACAATATCTCATGACGTCGAAAGCGCCGCCAATATCGGCAAAGACACGGTAACCCGGATCTGAGGACACCAGCGGCTCGTGAAACAAGTCCGTCCAGATACTCCAGACCGTGGGCGCATGAACCGTCGTCGGCAGTTCCAGTAGATCATTTCGGAAGCGGACGTGGCCGTTGAAACATCCGTTTTTGTCGGTGACGCCGCTGTTGGCGGCCCTGATTTTATCGTTGGGGTGGTTTAGCCGCATGTGGGCTGAGGCTGCGGCCCAGCAGTTCCGGCAACCTTCGGAAGCAGGGGAGCACCCTTCCACCAGGCTCCATGCCCGGTCCCAGTAGAGGCCTTTGTCTACGCGGGATTGTTTGGTCATGACGTCACCTTTTGCAATGATTTTCCGGCGGCCAGGCGTTTGATCTCGGCCTGGATTTTGTGTTCGATGAGCGTCCGTTCCGGGCTCTCGATCTCTAGTGCCTGCTTTGGGGGCCGTATGGTCTCAGGAGTGGTTATCAGACGCTGTTGCAAAAGTTCTTTGGTTTGCCAGTGCCTTTCTATCCTTCCCTCAATTTCTCCAACTTCGCGGTCAAGCCCGATACTGCAAGCCTGCTCATACAGAGCTCTGAACCTGGGGGCTTGAAATGGCAATTTGTCGGTATTCATCATGGTTAAATCCGACCATCCACCCATGTTTCTGACAGCAAAAGCAGTTGCCCCGTCAACCATAACTTTTTCGTTTCTGAGTCCTTCATGTTTACGCATAAGTTCCATTATTCCGGCCCATTTAATATCAGCATTTTTTTTACTGTCGCCAACTATAAATTCTATCAATTCAGCAGGGCGGGGGAAAAACTTGCACTTGTCAACGGCCATTTTAAATGATCTTTCCACATCCTCGTCATTATAATTTTTCAATATATTCCAATAGATATCTTGTAAGATAGTGCTGTTAATATCTTTTTCAAAAACAGCACCACATGCGGCCATACCAGATAGAAATGTTTTACGAGACAGTTGCATTTTTTATCCTTTCCTCTGGCGGAACCCAGTCGCTTAGTGATTGCATATTTGACTCAAATATTTTTTGTGATTTAGATTTTTTGTCTACCTTCTGATACTTACCGGCTTTTATTTCTTTAACCCTTTCCAGTGTGATTAAAAACGGAAAGGATGCTCTCGAAATAAGCCAGTCGTCAGATTTTTTAACCTCTTCAAATAATTCTATCCAAAAAGGCAATCCATGGCTTTCAGGAAAAACTTTCCATATTTCTTTTACCCAAAGAGGTTCTTGGCCTAAAAACTGGAAATCCATTTTTCGACACATAGGCAAAGATCTGTTATATTCTTCAATAAGAGCAATCATAAAATTTTCAAAATCAGACCTTAAATTTTTTATGCAGTTTGCATCGGTTTGCATTGCCGTTGAATCTGTTTGCATTGCCGTTGAATCTGTTTGCATTGCCGTTGCATTTTTTGTTGCATATTCCTTGCGCTTATCCCACCTTTTTTTTGCGTTAGCCCTGGCAATATCTGAACGTTCTTGAGCTTTGGCTTGGTATGGATTATGGTCTGACCAGTCGTGTATTCTGTAAGACATTTCCTCGCCGTCAATAAAACCAGCTTTAATTAAAGCCTTAACAAATTCACCTTCAGGACCTTCCCACATCGAAGACATTTCTATATCGTCAACGCTCATTCCAGACAAATCGCCGTCTGGCCTGTAATGAGTGACATACCCAAGAAGCTCCAAAAAATTTAACACACCTTCAGCTCCACAAAGATTAATAAGTCTCCTTGTTTTTCGGTGGTGCGGAAAGTCTGGGCGTAAGCGAAAATCTTCATTCATTGCTTATCCTGGTTCTTTTCTGATTTAAGCCATGCCTCGATTTTTATTTCTGAAGCGTAACTTGGAGTACCGCCATATTTGAGCCATTTGCTCAATGTCACATAGGAAAAACCAATTTCTTTGGCGGCCCTATAGCAGGTGATTTTCCTCTTTTTCATGACTAGTTTTATTTCATTTATGTGGTTCATTTTTACCTCCGAAATAAAGATATCAGAAATTTATTATAAATTGGTAAAATATTTATGCAACGGCAATGCAGTTGCAATGCAAATTTATGCAATGGCAATGCAACTGCATTTTTTGCATGATGCAATGGCAATGCTCCATATCCATATCCATATCCATATCCATATCCATATCCATATCCATATCCATATCCATATCCAACTCCTACGTGTATTACGCGCGTCCGCGCGATAATGTCTATTCAAAAATTGGCCCCGTCTTCGGCAGGCGGGCGCGGGGCCGGGCCGTTGGGGGTTAATCCTGCCGATAACGCGCACCGAAGCTGATGCACACTTCTTTAAGGCGCTCTATACAGGCCAAAACCAGGGATTCTTTGTCGGCGTCATATTTAAGGACGATGGACATGAAGCGGTTTTCTTGCGAATGGATAGGCTGTTCCGTTGCCGGGTCATCTTGTTCGGCCTCCGGCACAGGCGTGGGCGAGGCTGAAGCATCTGCGGCCTTTTTCGCCTGTTCTTCACGCCGTGCCGCTTCTGTTTCAAATTGGGTGCTGATGCGGCCCAGGATATCGGCAAGCGGATTGTTTAAGTTCATGTTGCAGTTTCCTGACAACATATTCTCGGACAAAAAATTACTGACAGGAACATCAAAGCCGTATCGCTGATTCAGGGCCTTCACGTGGCTTTCAATGGCCATGGCCCGGTCTCTCCTGGCCTGTTCCAATTCGACCTCGCGCCGGTCATTCTCAATGGACTTTTGAATGATGGCTTGCACATCTTCACGGACCGATTTAAGGCTGGTGGTTTTGTTAAGCCAGCGTTCGTCTATGCCGATACCCAACCGCGTCCCATCGTGGAAATTCGGCATATCGGCCAGGAGTTGATCCACAATTTCCTTGACCTTCACGCACTTTTCTTCGCGCTGCTGATCTTCGAAACGCTTCACCTGTTTATTGAGCGCGGCATAGGCGGAATCGAATATGCCGCAGACTTCTTTGATTTGGGCCTCGAAGGAGCGGATGGGCTCGGACACCTGCCGGACGGCCTCTTTGCGGGCGTCGTCTATGGCCTTCTTGGTCTTGTTCAATTCGGCCATGTCGCGCTTGACGTCGGCTATCGCGTCTTCCGTGACGACGAGGTTATCATAGCGTTCCGTGAGGGCCGTGGCCCAGGCCTTCAACTGGTCAAAGTTAAAGGCCAGGACGGGCAGTGTGGGGTAAATATCCAGTTTTGGCGTATTCATGGTATTCTCCTATTTCCAGCTCGGGCATCCCTGGCGATGACGGCAGGAAGCGCAGTCAAGTTCATCGACCGGATTATAGTCTCTATTGGGGCATGGCACGGTCGCCGCATCGGGCAACAGGCCGCCGTTTTTGTTCGCAGTCCTGCCCTTCAGTTGTTCCAGTATGTTTTTAAGGTCTCCTTTGTCATCAACGTCTGAGGGGTCGCCGCCGAATATTTTAGCCAGGTCTTCCGGCAGGGTATCGCGGGGCTGGCCCAGGCGTTTGAGTTCGGCGCGGATGCTGTCCAAAATGGATCGGCGGTCGTCGGGAAGGGGTACATCATCGGAAAAAGGTGAAGGGCCTTCGCTTAAACCGTCATCATCATCTTTAGCCGCTTTAGCCGCCGCTGAAATCGCGGCTTCAGCGCTGGTTTTGGGTTTTACTCGACCTGCGGGTTCTTTTTGAGAAGCGGCGGCTTCGGTTGCCGGAGCGGTGGCGGGGGCGGCGGCTTCAAACAGTTCCTCCACTGTCGAATAGCCGTCCCGGATGGCGTTAAAAAGTTTGCCCAGTTGCCTGAATTCGTGAATATTGATGCTGTCTATGCTGTGCTGGACGCGGGCCTCGATCATGGCTGAACTGACGCCGATGTCTTCGAAGGCAACAACCATCTTTTTGATGCGGTCGATCAGGGGTACATCGCTGTTGCCCTTCAGGGTGCGGTTGCACTGTTCCAAGGCCGCCTCGACAATGTCGCCGGGAATTATTTCCAGGATGCAGGCCCGAACCCGACGCTGGGCGAAGTTGGCCATGAGCTCATATTTGTCGCGTTCGGCCGTCACCTCATAGCCGCCCTTTTTGGTGTCGCGCCAGTGTTTCATCTGGAACTGACGGACAGCTTTGGTGTTGGTTTCCAAATCCCAGGCGTAGGCTTCGATTTCCGATGAGGCCCCCTCACGGCTGACCTCGCGGAAGCCGTAATTCATATTCCCCCAATAGCGGGCCATAGTTTCGGCCAGGCGAATGGAGGGGCCCTCCACCTGTTCGGTGCCTCGCTTGTATGAGTAAATGGCGGTCATGGCCAGGCCGGGACGCTTGCAGGCTTCCAGGATTTTGTGTTCCGCCTGGATTTCTGAGCGGGGCTGTGATTTGGCGATGACCAGGGCGGCCTGAACTTCGGCCACGGCCCGCGACTGGTCGACGGTGGTCATGGAGTTGGCATTGGTGTTGACCGGGGCCATAGCCAGGGACTGGCCGTTCCCATTTCCGACAGCAACCGCCGGGGCGTAAAAATCACCGTCGTCAAAGTATTCAGCGTTGGTTGCCATTTTTATGAACTCCTTTTCGGTAAAAGTTTTTTGTGGGCCGGGATGTGAGGGCAGGTGTAAAAATATCCGCAGTATCTCGGGGCGCAAACCCAGGACCCGGTGGGGGCCGGGGGGAAGATGCCGGCCACTATCATGCGCATCATGATTTGGAGCCGGGACACGACCGCCCGGAAATCGGTCTCGGTGCGCGAAGTGATCAGGGGCTGATACCGGGGCTTGGCCCCCTTGATAAGCACGTCAAAGCGGATTTCCGTGGGGGCGGCTCCAGTCATAATTTCCACCAGCTTGTGGTATATGGTGGCCTGGGGGCTTTGTTCGGCCCGGGCGGCGGGCCAGGCTTTGGCGGCCGTCTTGATGTCGATGAGCCGCCCGGCCGTGTCCACTAGGTCGACGGTGCCGCTGATGGTGGGGACCAGTTCCGGCACTGAAATTTCAATGCGCTTTTCCACCAGCATTGGTTTAATGGCCGGGGCGACTTCTTCGCGGTAGAGCCGGGCCAGACTGACGGCCTCATCAATTCCGGCGGCGGCCATGATCTTGGCTGAGGGCATATCCACGCGCCGTCGTCTTTGATAGCTTGGATGTAACCGTCACGGGCCGCATCCTGGACAACTCCCAAGGGTTCGTCGCGGCCGGTGACCAGCTTGGCCCGGTGGTTGACCTCCGCCGACCGGTGAACGCCGGTGCCTACGTGGGCCGGCAGGACCGGCGGAATGATCTCGCCTTCCAGATAGCGGCGCCGGAACATCTCCTGGCACTTCTCCCAGGTGGACATGCCGGACTGACGGATGGTCTCAATCATTGGGGTTGACTTTCCAGTCCGCTGGCCCTTTTAGCAAAACTGTCGCAGGTCGCCGCCAGCATGACCTTGGAATCGAATTTGCGGCACTTGTTGACGCCCGGCTGATCGTTGAGCCAGGCGCAGTTTTTGCAAATTCTAGATTCTGTGGTGTAGCCGGCTTCCTTCATCTTTCTTGTGATCATGATCAATCCTCCCTTCTAATAATTGCCGGTCGGCCAGTCGCCCCGACTGAGAACCCAGTTCAGGACGGCTTAGTGGTCGTATCGTTGGCCGTAGACACGTTCCGCGACGGTTTCCAACGCTTTCTCTATGGGATTCAGGCTGATGTTGTATCGCCGCAGGAAATCGCCCAAGGCGTTAAGCGGAATCTTTTCCATGGCTTCTTCCAGCACATCGGAAGCCGCGTCCCTGATAGGATCATAATTTATGACGGTGTAGGGGCGCAGGGAGAGGTCGGCGGCATTGACGGTCATGGCCAGGTGTTTGTCCACGAACTCGTTGCAAAAATCCTGATAATCGGCTCGCTTAAGGTCGTATGACATACTATACCTCATTTTCCCAGCCGTTATTTTTTGCCACAGTTTTTATTAGTTCGGCTACTGCGGCGTAG
>QMCE01000244.1_pt1 | contig 29546 bp, 33 predicted proteins | sample 1821851 | NCBI WGS metagenome assembly QMCE01 (sample SAMN09453174, study PRJNA476694) | Termite gut metagenome, whole genome shotgun sequencing project. | isolation source: worker | host: Odontotermes sp. | place: South Africa:Pretoria | collected 2016-01-28 | reverse complement strand
TAACGGCTTATCAACAGGTCGATCGGGTAACCGTGGTCGTGAAGATTCTCGCACTCCATTTGGTCGACGACCCGCGCCATACGCTCGATCTCGCCCCGGAGTGAGTTCTCGATCCGGTTAAGTTCGCAACGGCGGACGCCGCCGTGTACAACCCGCAAATAGAGCCTCCCCGCGCCCCCTCCCTCGCGCTGGGAAGCCCTGAAACAAAATCCGTAACTGGGCATAAGTAGTGATTATTTTAATTTGGTGGCATTCAGTGTCAAAAATACACAATTATATCAATAACGAAAAAAAGAGGCGCCATATTGGACACCTCTCAACTTGTCAGGATATTACCGCCGGACGGTTACTGCCCAATTTCGGCGGTTTGTGTGTCGACCTCTCCCCAGTCAGTGCCGCTTGAGGTCAGCACTACTCTGTCACCGGACAGCCCTTTGATCTTTACGTCGACCCGGTAGTAGCCGTTGCGTTTTGTGGCACCCTGAGATCCTGCCAGTTCGATTTTATATTCAACGTTTGTCCGGTCGTCGGTCGTGGATTCGTTGCCGTCGACATCGTGGTAGCCCGTAAGAGTTATCTGTACACGGCTGGTTGCCAACAACGATCCGTTTTCGTAGATGTAAAACAGGTTGTGGAAATAATCGCCATCCTTTTGCGACGCTTGTGTAAATTCCAACAGGTCTTTTCGTGGAGTGTTAATACCATCCCGTTTGAAAGCGTATGTGGTCGGGGAAATCTTCGACAACTTGGCCGAGGTTATCTCTATTGTCCCACCATAGAGCGACTCCCCGTACCCGCAATAAGTGAGATGTACGGCATCAAGAGGTCGTATATCCAACGCAACGATGAAAAGCGGCTATACGTCCCCAACCTGCGTACCGGACTGCCTTTGGGCGCAAGCGTGTTCTATCTGCCTTAACTATAACAGGGGCGGGGGAGACCAACCGTTGGCCACGATTACAATCCAATCCGGCCCACCGAGCTGACATGTCAACACCGTTTACCGGCACAAAAAAAGGGCGAAACCACTCCGATTTTGCCTGTTATTACAAAGCCGCCCCCGTGTGCCCCCGTATGCCCACAGTAGAGTGATTATCAATCCGATAATTGTTCAGACCTTTGTCCCCGGAGTCGGTCGGGCCACTTCCAAAGGGTCATTTCCGAGTTTCGTCCGAGGTCATCCGCAGCACCGCTGCGGATTTATCAGCGTCAGCTGATAGCAAGATGTACCTTTGTCAGACAAACCCCCGTTTGTCAGACAAAGGTCGCCGCTGGGCGCCATCTTGCTCTGCGAGGGTGCCTCCCGGCACACGGAAAGATTCGGGGAACTTTCCGCGCTACCGGAGGCTATGGGTTAAACTCATTCGCCGTCGCCGTTGCGACCTCGAAACTCGCAAAACCCCGGAATTGGAATAACCGATTCTCCAAAGTCGAACTGTTATAATTTGATCGCCATGAAAGAAGAAACCGCACCCACAACCAACCGTGAACACCGCTACACATTCCGTCTGACCGAGGAAGAAAACAACCGTTTCCTCGCCCGTTTCGAACAGTCGGGCGCGCACACCAAGACAAAATTCATCCTCGGGATGCTCTTCGACCGCGAGTTTCGAGTGGTGAAAACCGACATCGAGAAACACAAATACTACGTCAAACTGAGCGACTATTACCGCCAATTCCGCGGTCTGGCCAACAACTACAACCAAGTGACAAAACGCATCCACACCATCTTCGACGACCGAACCGCCCGCGCCATGCTCCGGGAGCTGCGCGAAATCTCAGCCAAAATCGGCGACCTGATGGGTCGCATTTTCGCAAACACCGAAGAATTTAAGAAGTTATGGTTATCAGAATCACAGGAGGCAAATCGCTCTATGGAGCGTTAAAGTACAACGCCGATAAGGAGGCTTTCGGGGCCGGGCAGGTGCTTTTCACTAATGAGATCGGTAGCGGGCCGGAGGGTGGCAGCATTGCAGACGGCGGCGACATGGCCACATGAATCGCCGGATTCCAACCATACCTCGACGCCAACCGCAACACCCGAAACCCCATCATACACATCTCGCTCAACCCGCACCCCGATGACATTTTGAGCCGTGAGCAGTACGCCGACATCGCCGCCGACTACATGGAGCGCATGGGTTACGGCGACCAACCTTATGTGGTCTTCCTGCACGAGGACATCGACCGCAAGCACATCCATATCGTTTCGACAAGGGTGAATGCCGCCGGTGAGAAGATAAAGCACGATTTCGAACGCCGTCGCTCCGACGAGATACGCCGCGCCCTCGAAAAAGAGTACGGCCTCACGCCTGCCGCTCACCGCGAGAGTACATCGCTCGCCCCCAAGAAAATAGACTACCGCCGGGGGAATATCAAGGCACAGGCGGGCAGGATCATCATATCGGCGTTGGAACAGTACCGCTTTTCTACCTTTGGCGAGTTCAACGCTCTTTTGAAATGCTACAACCTCGCCGCATGAGAGGTGAGCGGCATGGCCGGGAGAGACGCGCGGCCGTATCGCGGATTGATGTACGGCGCGCTCGACGCCGAGAGCGGGCAGCGCGTCGGCAATTCGATCAAATCGTCGCTACTCGGCAAGTGGGCCGGACTGCCGAACATCGAACGCAAGTGCGCCGCCGACCGCGAGTATCTGCGCGATCTCTCGACCGTCGCAAGGCTTTGGCCGCGCGAATAAGGCGAGTGGTAGACGAGTGTGTCCGCCGCGGCGACACCACACAACCCGAGATCGAACGCCGATTGTCGGAAGCAGGAATCTCAGCCGTGTTCCGTCACAACGACGAAGGCCGGCTGACCGGCGCAACATTCATCGACCACCGTGGCAAGACCGTCCACAACGGCTCAAACCTCGGCAAAGACCTCTCGGCAAACGGTTGGTGGGCGCTGTTCAACACTCAGCACTCCCCGGAGCCATCGCCACAACAGACGCCGGAACGCCCGTCGCCGGACCATCCCACGCCCGAGCCCGAAACAGCACCATTCCTGCCCCCGGAACCGGAACGCCCTGTCTCAACACCGGAACCCGCGTCGGAATACACCGAAGATTACGAAGAAGAGATCGACGCTGCCTCGAATTACGGATTGCCCACCGTCGCCGAGCGAGCCGCCCCCCACAGCGTGGGCCACGACACATTCCACAGCCTCACAAGCAAAGGCACCCCCTACGAACCAATCGACCCCGAGTTCCGCTCGCTATACAAAGGAAAAAAGAAACGAGAACGTAAACGATAAAAACTATAATTATGCAGGAAGAAGACGATCTGAGAGGTCTGGCACGGGTAATGGACTTCATGCGCGGCATCAGTTTTTTGTTTATCGCGATACATATCTATTGGTATTGCTACGGGTGACTCAACGGCAACGGGTGGACGCTCGGCATTGTAGATAACATCCTCGCAAACTTCCACCGCACCACGGGGCTGTTCACCACGCCTGCCGTCACGAAACTGTTCTGCGTGGTCTTCATGGCCCTCTCGTGCCTCGGCACCCGAGGCGTCAAAAAGAGCGGGATCCGTTGGCCCCACATCATCGCCGTGGCCATCGTCGGGGCCGCTCTCTTTTTCGGCAACGGATGGGCGCTCGCCCTGGGCCGGCCGATACTCTATATAACAACCCTCATCGCGGGCTACCTGTGTATGCTCACCGCCGGGCTATGGATCAGCCGACTGCTCAAAAGCCACTTTGCGGACGACCCCTTCAACATCGAGAACGAAAGTTTCATGCAGGAGCGCCGCCTCGTCAATAACGAGTATTCGGTGAACTTCCCAACGCGATTCTGGTACCACCGCAAAGAGTACCCCGGATGGATCAACGTCGTAAACCCCTTCATGGCGACAACGGTGTTGGGCGTACCGGGCAGCGGCAAATCATTCGCAGTGATAAACAACTTCATAAAACAACAGATCGAGAAAGGTTTCGCCCTCTACATCTACGACTACAAATTCGCCGACCTCACCGAGATCGCCTACAACCATCTGCTGCTCCACGCCGACAAGTACGATGTGACGCCCAAATTCTACGTCATCAACTTCGACGACCCGCGCCGCAGCCACCGCTGTAACCCCATCCATCCGAAATTCATGACCGACATCTCCGACGCCTACGAAAGCGCCTACACAATCATGCTCAACCTGAACCGCACATGGATTCAAAAGCAGGGCGACTTTTTCGTCGACAGCCCGATCATCCTGCTCGCGGCGATCATCTGGTTTCTGAAGATGTACGACGGCGGCCGCTACTGCACCTTCCCCCACGCGATCGAACTGCTCAACAAAAAGTACACCGACATCTTCACGATACTCACCTCCTACGACGAGTTAGAAAACTACATCTCGCCGTTCCTCGACGCCTGGCAGGGCGGTGCGCAGGATCAGTTACAGGGACAGCTCGCGAGCGCCAAGATACCCCTCTCGCGCATGATCTCTCCGCAACTCTACTGGGTGATGAGCGCCGACGACTTCACGCTCGACATCAACAACCCGTCCGAGCCGAAGATTCTGTGCGTCGGCAATAACCCCGACCGGCAGAATATTTACGGAGCGGCCCTCGGCCTCTACAACTCGCGGATAGTCAAGCTGATTAACAAGAAGGGCCAACTAAAGAGCGGCGTCATCATCGACGAACTTCCGACGATCTACTTCCGCGGCCTCGACAACCTGATCGCCACCGCCCGCTCGAACAAAGTGGCGGTGTGTCTCGGGTTTCAGGACTTCAGCCAACTCACCCGCGATTACGGCGACAAGGAGAGCCGGGTGATCCAGAACACCGTCGGCAACATCTTCGCGGGCAAGGTGGTGGGCGACACCGCGTCATCACTCGAAAAGCGGTTCGGCCGCGTCGTTCAGCGCCGCGAGAGCATCAGCATCAACCGCAACGACACCTCCCGCTCGATCAACACCCAACTCGACAGCCTGATCCCGGCGAGCAAGATCAGCAACCTCTCACAGGGAATGTTCGTGGGCGCGGTGTCGGACAACTTCGGCGAGCGCATCGAGCAGAAGATATTCCACGCCCAGATCGTGGTGGACGACATCCAACTGAAACGCGAAAAGGCCGTCGCCCGCCCCCTGCCCGAGATCACCTCGTTCATCGACCCCGCCACGGGCCGCGACGAGATGGACACCCAGATCCAAGCCAACTACCGCCGAATAAAAACCGAAGTACGCCAGATCGTCACCCGCGAGATGGCCCGCATCGCCGCCGACCCCAAACTGAAACACCTAATCAAAAAATAGAGCATTGCTTGTGTATTAATCGAAATCTTTCTATCTTTGCTCTCGCCATGTGAGAAAGTCAGGGTAGAGCGCAGCAAACAGCCTGTCGGTTATCCGGTGTTCTTGAAGTTCGACGGTTTTATAACCTATTGATATATAGCAGAGTAAACAGGACGATATGTTCCCTGTCTCTCCGCAATAAACACTGATTTTCAGTGAGTTATGAAAGTCACACCCGTTTTTACACCCCCAAAGTGTGAGGCGGGTGTTTTTCTTTGAGGGTTTTCTTTGGGTGTTGAGGTGGGTGTGCCGATAAATATAGCGTCCCAAATATGCTGATTTCGATAATCCCCTTCACTTTTACCGTTTTTTCCATTACGGTGTTTTCCTGTTTTTGAGGACATAGTGCAGCATCGGCGCGGAGAGGACGACGGCCAGCGGCAAGGCAAAAATTATGACCGGATGGCGTTCCACGATAGCAAAACGGTCGTCGCCGCACATGTTCTGGATCGTGGTGACCAGCAGTATGCCGATCTCCATGACGATGACGATCAACACCAGCAACACGCTCTCCGTGTGGCGGCTGACGAACTGGGATACCGCCGCATTCCATCTGAATAACACCACAAGGCCCGCGAAAAGCACCACAATGGCGATCAGAATCAACAGATACTCCTCCCAACGGTTTTCGGGATAGTCGATTTTCAGAATCTCTTCGATGCCCGATTCGGAAAAATCGGTCATCCGCATGGTTCGCAGGTCGAGGTCGCCCGTGTAGAAGCGGGCTATCATCAGGTGGCTGCGAATTTTGGTTCCCAGACCCATCGCGTCCAGAGTGGCGGCGGTGTATTCCCGGGCTCGAAGGTAACTGCTCTCCTTTGACCCTCCTTCGAGAAAGACGATCGACGAAGCCTCCTGTCCCAGACTGAAGATAAAGTCGCGGTTCGTTCGCTCCCGATCGTCCTCGGCGTGAAAGAAGATGTTCAGCGAGATCTTCCCGAACTTGAAATCGCGCGAGGCATCCATCACAATGCGTATGCTCTTGACAAACTGCACCATCTTCCGGCGGTCGGAGAAGTCGTAGTCGGGCAGGTAGATATTGATGCCTTCGATGCCGTCGCCGTCGCGGCTCATCTCGGTGAACAGGTACGAGATGGTTCGGCGAATGGCGCTGTTGTCGCCGATGAAGCGCGCCGTGTGGGCACTGCCGTCTAAGCGCAACAGGATTTCGCGTCGGGCGGAGAGGCTGCCGTGCTCCGCGGGCTCGTGAATGGCCGTCACACGCGGAACAAGCGCGTCGTCCACCTCCAGTTGCCTTACCACGAAGCCGTCCGACAGCTGTCCCAGAGAGTCGTGCCGCATGAAGAAGTTGTAGTAGAGACGCTCGCCGCCGTCGCTGTCCAACGAATCCAACAGCGCCCGCAATACGTTTGCATCTTTCACGAGGGCGTTGAGGTTGGTACCTTCGGCGAGGTGGGTTTTCAGGAGAGCGTCGATGTCGGCCACCCACACCGTGTCGCGCACCCGGAGGACGGGCAGAGAGTCCAGCCGCTCGAAACTGAAGGGCGTCTCCTTGTAGTAGACCGGCGGATAGAGATCGGGCTCCCACTCTCCCTGGGCGACCGCCGTCCACGGCAGCAGTAACAACAACAGCGGCAAGACAGGTTTCATACATTCATCTGTGTTATTTTTCCCTCCTTTTCGAGTTCGCGGCCGATCGCGCGGCGCAGGATCTGTTCGGTCAGTGTGTCCGATCCGCTACGGTGCAGTCTGATGGCGCAGTTCTGCACGGCGTTGACTATGCTGCCTCCCGACATGACGAAACCGGAGGCCGTGTGGAGCAGTTGGCCGTCGTCGTCGGGGCCGAACCATTCGGCGGGCGCCATCTGCCGCCACAGTCGGTCGCGCATCCCCTCGTCGGGCAGCGGAAAGTAGAGCGCCGACTGGAACCGCCGGAAGAAAGCCTCGTCGAGATTCTCCCTGAGGTTCGTCGCCAGGATGACCATTCCGGGGAAATCCTCGATCCGTTGCAACAGGTAGGCCACCTCCTGATTGGCATGGCGGTCGTTGGAGTTGGAGGACTCGGTGCGCCGGCCGAACAGGGCGTCGGCTTCGTCGAAGAACAGGATCCAGTCGTGATGTTGCGCCTTGTCGAACACGCGGGCGAGATTCTTCTCCGTCTCGCCTATGTATTTCGACACTATGACCGACAGGTCGACGCGGTAGACATCCATCCCGACGCGCGCACCCAGCAACATTGCGGTGAGAGTCTTGCCCGTGCCCGGCGGGCCGTGGAACAGACATCGGTAGCCCGGTTTGACGATCCGCCCCAGGTGCCACCGTTCGCTGATCTCACTCTTGTGCTTCAGCCACACGGCAATGTCGTCCAACTCCTCGCGCAGGTTGTACGGCAGCACGAGGTCGTCCCAGTCGAGCGGAGTGGAGATCTTTTTTGCGGGGAACGAGTTGTTGTATTCGGGCCGGTAATCGGTGCCGAAGGCGCGGGCCAGCACCTCGTCCGCAACGGTCAGGTGTCCGCTCAGTGGCGGTTCGCCTTCGCCCGGGTTTTCGCACCGTAGAATGTTCTCGCTGTGGAACCAGTGTTCTTTGCCGAGGATGCGCATCACCTCACCGCGCGCCTCGAAGTCGTCGGCCCGGCCACCCGCCACGAGAAACACCGCCGTTTCGCCCGTCGGCAGAAAACCTCCGTGTGTGGCGCCCCTCCAACCGCCGAATTCGGTGTAGGGATGGTCGAGATCCTTGTTCTGCAACAACAAAAGATCGAGCGACCGCGGACTGATGTGTGGCATCAACGCAAGCAGCAAAACGGTCTGCTCCCCGAAGGTGATCTTGCGGCCTTCGGGCACGAGCGTTTGCAGCCACCGGCTTTCGAGGGGCGGGGGAGTGGTGTACTCCCGCCCGAGGAACCTCGAAATGGCCGCGTGCAACTGCTGTCGGAAGTGTGTTATTGTCGGGGTCATGTAGTTGCGGGCCTATGGTTTGTCGAGCACTATCCTTCCATATACAGTATCATATTGTTGACCACTTCTTACCCTGTCCATGTTTAAGCCATGTACCGTAGGTATCTCACTCCATGCCGAAACACTTCCTAACCAGTTGCCAGTTCCTGTTTGGGGATTATATATTCCGACATTGAAACCCTCGAACGCAACCAATTTCCTATCACTGGCTCCGGGCCGGTTTACGAGGGAATCGTTATCGTTCTCCTGTTTACTCAACACGCGGGCGTTGTCGTAGGTATTCGCTCCACCAATATGTTTGGGGACGATATGATCGACTTCAGGTTCGATCATCGTTATTTGATCTCTGTCTCCCAGCAGACCCGAAGAATGATCGGACTTATTTTTTGCAACCACAGAGATATTGACTGCCGAACTGATTGATCTATTTTCATTGTTCGATAACACGGCTGCTCGCTGACTGCCGTTGAATTGCTTGCTCGCATCGGGGGCGCCAGAACCGTCGCTTGCAAGGTCGGTGTGATTTCTGTAATTGTTTGGATTTTTAGGCTCCAGTCCACAGCGGAACATCTGCAAAACATCCTCGTCCGGGCCGCCGTTTATGCTCGCGGCGGATTTTTGCAGAAGCACTTCGGCGGGTGCCTGCCGCAGGGCGCGCGGTCGGTTCGGGGGAGTGGATGCGGCGGTGCGTTTCTGTTGTGTTTTCATATCAAGAATCGTTTGAGTTCTTCGGAGATCGGTTTCGTTTTTTCGGGATCGGACGAGGCGAGTGCTTCGCGCCACTTTCGATAGAACGCCTCGAACAGGGGCCACCGGTCGGTCGGCACCTCCCTGATCTCGACGGCGATGTGTGCGGGAAGTCTGTCACTCACCTCGCCGGTGTCACTCCCCGCCGGCTGCATCAACGATATCTTTCGCAGTTCGTCTTCGGGCACCTCTCCGGCGGGGTGGAGCAACAGGTGTTCGATCACGCGGCATGGTTTCCGTTGCTCGGCGGTGGGGGTCGAGAGGCTGTCGAGCATGTCGAACGAAAGGAAACGCCGACGGTTGAGTTGCGGCATCCGGCGGATCAGGGCGGCGCGTTCGTCGGGCGACTCCGATTTTTCTCCGGTCGATTCGCCGTAAAGCACATCGAGTGTATCCATCCACGACCGCTGTCGGCGCAATGCGAAATCGGCGGATCCCCGAGGAGAGTTGCCGCGTTTTTTGACGTCGATAAGCTTCGCTGCGTCGATGTCGGGCCACCCTGCCGGAGCGATCTCGCCCGAGAGCCGAAACCCCGCGCCGAGAGCTGCCGCCTGTCTGCCTACTCCGGCCAACAGATGGTCGAATATCAGAAGATAGGCTTGCAACTGAAGCACTCTGGCCCGCTCCTGGTTCGACGCTCCGGCCGGTAAACCGTGGCGACCGATCCCGTAACAATCGGGAAAATCGAGGCGTATCGGCCGGTGGTCGGCAATGTCGCGGTGGTGCGGAAAGGGAGGCCTGTTTTTGACACGCTGTGGGGTCTCGTCGTCGGGTTCCATCGTCGCGTCGGGCTCGGCTGCGGTGTCGGGTGCCACGTCGCCGAAGCGGATCTCTCCCAGTGTTTCGCATAAATTGCGGTTCGCATGGTAGAGCCGTGCGGCCTGGATAGTGAGCGCCCCGCGGTCGGGATCGCCGGCAGGACAGAGTGTGAAATCCCAAAGACCTTTCGAGAACGTTGCACGACAGCCGGCGACATCTGCCAGACGCGAAACCATCAACTCCTCGTAGTCGCGCGCCGTGACGACCGATCCGTCGAGTAACTCATCGAACGGCAGCAGGCCCATCTCCCCGAACGGGATCGCGCCCGTCCGCGGATCGGCCAGATAATCGTGCAAAGGAAAATCCAACCGGTAGTGTACCTCTTCGAGAGCGCCGCACAACACTTCGAGTATCGTCACACCCGGATCGTGGGCATTGAAATCGGTCCACTCCTCGCCGCTCAGTCGCTGCAACAGGGCGATGGAGCTCTCTCGAAGCTGCGCGTAGAGGTTGTCCTGTTTTTCGCGACGTGCGATATATCTCCCTGCACTCATATTATCTCCATGAACGGTTCGTCCCACAGGCGGGCGATGTGATAGCGGATCATGATCCCGTCGCCCAGATTGAACGACGTGCGCGCCTGTAGGGTGCAGGCAAACCCGTTTCGCACCCATCGCAGCCTGATCCGATGACCATGTACGCCGTAGTGCGACGAAATCTTGCCGATCCGGGGGCGCGCGCCGAAACAGTGAATGGCGGTGGCGACCACGAGGCTGTGCCTGCCGGTGTTTTTGCGTCCGCATCCCGCGACTATCTCAAGCGCCCAGCACCCCTCCAACTCGCCGCTGATGTTGTGCCATCGTCCGTCGGCGGGCACCTCTCCCTGTGCAAATGTGCCGCGGCGGGAGACGGCGTACAGTGTACCGTCTATCGCCACCGCTCCTCCCTCGTTGCCCAGGGTCACCGTTCCGTCCGTGTTCATCGTCAACAGCGGCCGCCCGTGCAGTCCGACCGACAGAGAGCCGGTCTGTTCGTCGAGCGCCACCTCCCACAAAGCCCGCTCGTCGCCCGACCGGCGGCACACCGACAACACTGCGCTTTTTCCCGCCTCGGGCGCGAGCATAAGGCCGGCGTCGGGATCTTTGCGCAGTCCGTCGTCGAGCAGGTTGAGCGCCGAGTCGACGAGATTCTCGAAATCGAGTTCCGTCGGACGTTTTCCCTGTCTGAAGGCGGCTTTCAGGCTTTGTCGGTTTCTTTTGGGCATCGCAGTGTCATATTATGAAGTGGTGCTCAACGGACATCTCCCCGATCCCGAACCTCGGCTCGTCGGTGGATATGAAAAGATGCTCTCTCGCCGGAACGAATATCGCCCAGGGCACCGTCGGATGAAATACACCGCCCGCCTTGTCCAATTCGTCTATCTTGTGCTCCTCTCCGCTCCGGCCGAGGCGGATTATCGAGAGCCTGTCGAGCGAGGCTATGTAGGGTTGGGCTCGGATGGCGGCGGCAATGTCGTCGTAACGGAGCGCGGCGCCGGGCACGGGCGTCTCTCCCCGCTTTCGCCACGGGGCTATCAGCCGGTCGCACAGCTCTTTCAGCCGTGCGCGGCAGTGACCGGTGGAGTATCCGGTGCGAAATTCCCCCATGCCGCGGATCAGTATCTCTTCGTACCGGGGGTTGATCACATCGACCTTTGTAACCGCCGGAGTGACCCTGCGGGTGAGAAATCTCTCGATCCGAAGAAGCCGTGTTCCCGTCATTTTTTCTCCGGCGGCGGGAATAACGAGTACGGTTACCACTCCGCCGCGCCCGCACCTGGTGTCGAGGTGGGGAAAACACCGGGCAAAGGCGACTTCGGGAAACGCCTGCATAACCACCCGCTCGTAATCGCGCGGGGTGACGGCCCGGCCACGGTGTGTGACCCACTCCGATATGCGTGCCAGCTTTTCAACAGCCGTTTCGCCCGGCCTGCCCTCCGTGAACGAGAGCCGCTCGGCCCCGGCGATACCCGGAACGGGTTTCAGAAGTTCCACAGGGCCGTCCGCCATCGTATCGTGGAGTTCACCCTCGGCTGTCAGACGGATCGCTCCCGGCACGATACGACGCAACAGGGGCACATGGCGCGCACCCGAAACGATCGTCGCCCGGAACCACAGTTTTCCCTCCTCGTCGAGCAGCCCTTCGTCCACAAAGTTGGGAATGTCGAAAGCGATCACACCCGCACCCGAAAAGTTGTCGGTCGTGTCGTCCAGGATCACATCGTCCGGCAGTTGGCGCCAATCGCTCCCGTCGCCCCACCACCAACGCACGCCGGGAAGCGGATCCGTGTCGCGTTCCGTCTCGGCGAAGTCGAACCACAGATGCAGGCACTCTCCGCCCTGCACACCCGACAGTCCGAAAAGAATATGCGCATCTCCGTCGAGCGAGGGGATCAGATGAGGCGAGCGGCGAAGAGGGTAGACCTGTCGGATGCCCAGCGGATGGATGTACCAGAAACCGACGTCGGGCCGTGCATGGCACTCGCGAAGGTCGATGCGGTCGGAGGCGCGATAGTCGGCGGTGATGCGTTCGGCCAAAGGGGCGATCGGTGGTTCGAGCGGCTCGGCGGCAGCTTTTTTTCCCGCGATCAGACGCTCCGAAAAAAGTGTCCGGTACCGCTCCTCGCCGAAACCCATCGCAGGCCCGGCAAGGCTGAAACGCAAAAAACCGCTCTTCGAACGGATCGTGTAGTCGTAATCCTTTTCGTCGATGGTCACCGGTGTGTTTTTGCCGACGGGAATATTGCGCAGCACGCTTTCGGTCGACAACGGGGCCTCTTTCAGCGGAGTTCCGTCGGTGGCGGCGGGGTTGGAGCCGAACAGGAACCACTGTCCCGTCCCCAGCCAGCGATGGTCGCGCAGAGAGTGCGCATCGAGGCGGAACGAGCGGTTGTCGATCCCCTCTCCGTAGGCGCGGTAGTGGTCGTAAAGGCTCATCGCCGGAAGCTGTCCCCAATGGATGTGGAGATTGAAACTCTCTGTGTGCTTTGCCGCCATCTCGAAGTTTCCAAGCACGAACCATCGGCCCAATCCGAAAAGGTGGAACGGTTTGGAGTTGTCCACCCGCCCCAGGTCGTTGTATACCATCAACGAGGCGAGCCCCCGCACCTCGACTTCGAGCACGATCCGTTTCAGTATGAATTTCCTGATCCATGAATAGGGATAGAGCCACGCGTCGAGGTTGAGGCGCACTTTGATAGCCGGAAAAACGGACTCAACCCCGTGGACGGGGAGTGAACACCGGGCTGTGGCCGGAAACTCCTCGGGCAGGGTGAACATCAGCGTCAGGTTGTCGGGGTGTTTCTCGCCCGAGGCGACGTGTGCGCCTTCGATGGTTTGCCATCCCGCCTCGGTGCTGATCTCAACGTGGAAAATGTCGGAGAGCAGACGCGAGGGCGAAATATTCGGGAACTCCTTTTGAAAGTCGGTGAAGGCATGTGTCTCGGTCTCGAACCGCACGTGCACCCTCCGCCGTCCCTCACGCAGCATCAAGGCCGAGGACGAGACGATGAATCCCGGAGAGGCGGAGTGGCGCAGGTGGCGTTTGCCGGCAAACATGGGCTCCTGGTCACCGTCGGGCAGTTCGCGCACTTCGACCGACGTCACGTGGCCATGCTCGGCGCGGTCGTAGAGAACCGACACGATCCTCTCCACGGTTGCGTTACCTATCACCGGATCCTTCATCTCTTCGGTCGGGCGGAAAACCACTTCGGACGGCCGGAGTACAAAACCGGTGCCACGGCTCAAAATCACACTCTCCCGCGTGCTCTTTTGGGGTGCCACCCACAGCGTTGCGGCCTCGGGCGGAAGATCGCGGATACCGCCAACATCTTCCAGGTACCAGCGCGGCAGATCGTCCCACCGACGGTTGAAGGTGTCGAGAATTTCGTGCAGGTTGTGAACAAAAGTGTAGAGCAGGGCCCGGGCGGGCTCCATGCGCCCATCTTCGGCGGGCGGGTGTTCGAGCCCCGAGAGAAGCTGGCCGAAATATCCGTCGGGGCGGCCGCGAAAATCGTGGTAACGCAGAAACCCGGCCACTTCGAGAGCCTGCCGCAACAGATCCCCGCTGTCGAGCACATCCGCTCTCCGGAGCGAGGTGATCCGCTCCAGTCTGCCGTTGCGTGTCAATCCCTTTTTCATAGGTCGGTTCCTTCGCGGAAATAGAATGGGAAAACCATGTTGCTGCGGCTGTTGGTTGCCCTTGTGCGGTAGTCGACTTCGATCCACAACACACCATGCTCAGGTTCGCGAAAATCGACTTTGACCGACAGCACCTCCACTCGCGGCTCGTGATGCAGTACCGCCTGGCGCACTTCGTCGGCGATCAACGTCTTTTCCGACAGGGTTATATCTTCGAATACCCACCGCCGGATCGCGCAGCCGTAATCGCCCCGCCGCGTGCGCTGGCCCGGTGTGGTGGAGATGAGTATGCGCAGGCTCTGCCTGATGTCCTCCTCGTCGGAGACCATATCAACGCCGAGCCCCTTTGTGAACCCAACGGGGAACGCCCAGCCGCGCCCCAGATAACTTTTCACCTCTTTCATCGCTATCCTCCTATCTGTACCGTCGGGCAACCTGCGACGATGCTTCCGCCGTGGGCGCAACTGTCGCCCATGCGTGCCGCGGGTTTGCCGCCGATCATTACCGTGGCCGAACCCTTTACGATCGTGTCGGGCGGCCCGACGCACACACACATATCGCCCACCACGGCCGCGGGCAATTTTCCCACGAGCACGGTCACCACTCCGGGCCCGACGATGGGGCCTCCCGTGTGCGGCACGGGCGGTAGTCCCGGCGTCACCACAGGGCATGTGTGCATGTCGGTTATTCTTGCTGCCGGTGGCATTGTTCGTTCAGTTTATCATCACCGTCATTCCTTTGACCGTCGTATTGCCCGAGGCCGAAAACTCCGCCGAGGCGGTACCTTTGGCAGCGAGGCTCATGTCGGCTTTCACCTCGACGTTCAATCCGGTCAGATTCATATCGGTTGCGGCTTGCAGCGTCATTGCGGTTCCGGCTTGCGTGGCCACATCGGTCTTTGCTTTCATGTTGAGTGCCTTAGACGATTCGATCGTGATCCCGCTGCCGTTCATCGTTATCTTGTTGCCGTTCTGGTCGCTCAGGGTGATTCCTTTTTCTTTGTCGCTAAGTACGATCCGATTGTTTCCAGGGGTTTCGACCGTCACCGATTTCTCTTTTTCGTCAAACACCACTTTCATCTTCTCGCGTGTCACCAGTGCGCGGATCTCGTTTTTTGCATCGAGTTCGTACGGCGATCTGCGTGCGCTGCTGTACATACTTCCCAGCACCACGGGGTAACACGGATCGTTGTTTAAGAAACCCACCACCACCTCGTCGCCCTCGTCAGGTATCACGAACGCGCCGTACTCTTTGCTTGCCCACGTCGAGGCGAGCCGTGCCCACACCACATTGCTGTCGCCGTTCAGGGTCGGGATCTCGATCTGCACGCGGCCCATCTTCGCGGGGTCTCCGTCGGGTTTCACCATCTTGCCGATGTGAAGCCCTCCGATCGCAGGCAGCAGGCCCGACGCCCCCGGAGCCGAGACTTGTCCTCCGTCGGTTGTCGTCTCCGCAGGCAGGCCCATGTGTACGGTGGTCTCCCAGTTGCCGTTCAGGATCGTGTGCCGTACCCCTCCTGTGTAGGCCGTGCCGCTGAGACGTTTGCCGAAACCGTCGAGTTCGATCGTGCTGCCGGGCCACACTTTGGCCGATCCCGAAAAGGTCACGCTGCCCCGTATCCGCGACATTCCGGCGCGAAGCCTGTGTGCCGAGGCCCAGACCGAGAGTGTGTCAGCGTCGGGAGCCGAAACGGTTTGCAGCCGCCACTGTTTTGCGCCCGCCGCAGGGCCCAACTTAGCGGCGTCGTCCGACCCTTGAGCGTTGAGCGACGGATTGTCCGATTTCCCGTCAATGATCTTTTGTGCCGCCGCGTCCCACGCCGATGCTCCCATATCCGACAACTGTCCCTCGGCCGAAACGCCGGCCCTGAATGCGATGATGTCGGGCCCGTAGGTCAGCGACAGCACCGGCGACTCCCCGACGGCCGGTTTTGCGATCCCGATCAGGTCATCCTCCACTATTGCCACCATCCCGTTGCGGTCGGCCAGCGAGAGGACAAAATCCCAATCGGTGCTGTAATATTGCACCAACTCGCCATACTTTGCCGTCGTTCCCTCGATCGACACACTCATCTTGTGCTCCTCCAACACCGTCTTCATTGCGGCGCTGTCGGTAGAGTCGATGAACACGCGGCTGTGGCGTCCCTGGGTCACGGCGAAGGCCCCATCGCGGCACTCCACACGGAGCACTCCGGCGTTGCCGCGCCCGATCTCCACTCCGTGGGTGATCACGATGCCCTCGAAGATCGGCGATTCGTCGTCGCCGTAGCCCGCCTCGATGCGTACGCGTGCGCCCACGGCAAACGTGTCGTCGTCGCTCTCGGGTACCGAAGAGGATGGCATGTCGCCGGCCTCATAGAGCAGTACTGCCTGCCCGATGCGTCCGACAGCGCGGTCGATGTGCACGGAGATGAGCCTGAAGGTCGCTCCCACGGCTTTGCCGTCGCTGTAAACGGAGCACCTTACGAGTGCCGTTTTGTCTTTATCGGGTGAATCTGCCATCGCTTCTTTTTAATGGTGGAAAAACTATCTCCGTTCCCGGTTCTATGTGGCGGAATCCGGCCATGCCATTCTCCCGCGCCACATCCACACAGTAGGACGAATCGCCATAGATCTGCTCGCACAACAACTCCAGCGTTTCGCCGTCGGCCAGTGTCACCAACCGCGTCAGGTCGGGCGACTGCCGGCCCACCTGTTTCGCCTCGGAGAGCGGGTCGAGCCAGCCCGTGATCGTTATACTCACCTTCACCCGCAGCGGCGAGCCGTCGGGCCTGAAGAGCGTGTAGTAGTGGTTGAGCGCCGTGAGTCTGCCCTTGAATATGAAGCAACCCCAGCTCAGTTTCAGGAAATTGGGCTGATGGGTTTCGCTGTTGATGTTGTAAACCACACTTTCGAGATGATCTATGATCTCGGGAATGGTCTTGTCCTTGTCTCCGAGCCGCAGCGGCACCACGCCGGTCTCGTCGAAAATGAAATCGAAAGAGAGCGAGGTTTCGGCGAGCTTGTCGAAATTTTTTGCGGGCGCCGAGGTGCCTGTGTTCCTGCCCCCGCTGAATTTGGTTTTTTTTTCGTACTTCAGAGTCGAAGGGTTGATCTGCACCCTGATGGAGCCGCACTCTTTCGAGAACCGTTCGTCTTTGTAACCGATGATCTCCATTTTCACCGGTGCGCCGCTTTTTTCGCTCATAATTTCACTTTTCGCGGGTGAGTGTGGTGTAGGTAAGTTCGATGCTTTCGACTGCGAGTTCGTTCTTTTGCGAGTTGAACGATTCGGCGTTCCATTTCACGGGCCACGCACCGGCGCATGTCCACGAAGAGACAGGCGCACCGTTCTCGTCCAGAAGGGCGATCTCAAGGTTGCGCGGTACGATGGGTTTAGCCAGACCTCCCTCCATCGTTTCGTGTATCCACTTGCCGAAAGCGCCCTCTCGGGGCATCATCGCCCGTTTGAGCACAACGTTGTCGTGCGACATTCCCTTGGGCAGTTGCAGCCGACGGTCGTTCACTCCGCCCTCGGTCACCGTCTCCATCTCCATCTTCGCCGCCAGTCCCGCCACCTCCTGAAAAGCCACCTCGTCGATGGCGGGATCACCCTGGAATTTTACCGAAAAGTAGAACGCTCCCGTCATCAGCCGTTGGCTATCGTGATCCCTTCGTGCGCGACTTCGAGAGTTTCGACGGCCACCTCGTTTCCGTCCGATTTGAGGTCGGTGCCGGTGATCTTGGTCGGCCAGGCGTTTTTGAGAGTCCACACCATCGTCGGGTCTCCCTTCTCGTCGAGCAGGCTGATGACGACCGTCTTGCGCTCGATCGTGTTCATCTGGATCATGTTGAACCAATCCCAGAACTTGTTGTCGCCCTTGAAGATGCCTTTTTTGAGGGTCACATTGCCCGATTTTTTGATGCCCGGCATTTTAATCGTCGAGAATTCCTTGCTGTTGCCGTGACGGTACTCTATGACCTGCGCTTCGACGTCGAGCCCGCTCACCTCCTGGAATGCCACCTCCTGGTCGGCGATCTTTACCTGAAAATAAAATTTAGGTAGTGGCCATACATTGTTTTGCGCCTTTCCTTCTTCTGCCATGATATTCGATTTTTATAAGTTTTACGACTTCTGCATTTGTTGTTGGAACGTGATCTCGATGAATTCGGCGGGCCGCACGAGGGCTACCAGCACCGTAACACGCATGATTCCTTCGAGTATGTCTTCGGGGGTCATGGTTTCTCCCAGACCGACGTGTACGCTGTACGCATCCTCGGGTGTCGCGCCGGCCAGTCCGCCGCGTTTCCAGATGCCGTTCAGGAAGTTGGATATCATGCTGCGGACGCTTATCCACGTGTTGGCCGTGTTGGGATCGAAAACGTATGCGCGCGCGGCGTTCTTGATCGACTCTTCGAGCATGATCATCGTCCGACGAACGTTGATGTAGCGCCAGTCGAGCGAGTTGCCGTCGAGGGTGCGCGCACCCCAGATCTTGATGCCTTCGCCCGTGAATGTGCGGATCGCGTTGACTGCCTTGCCGCTCAGGGGTACGTTGAGGTCCTCCTGTTCTTCGTGCGAGACATTTACGACCGGACTGACCGCCGTGGCGATGCTCGTGTTTGCCGGTGCTTTCCACACTCCCTTTGTGTTGTCGGTCATGGTATATACGCCCGCCATCGCCGCCGACACCGGCAACAGGTTCAGGGCCAGACGCATCTCTTTCATGAATTCGCGATAGAGTGGACTCAACTGCGCCAACACCTTGTGCAGGGTTGTCGTCTGGGTGCCGTCCATCTCCGTGCCAAGACGGCCGATGTAATCCAGGGCGAGCGTTTTCTTGTCGTCGGCCAGGGCCGAGGCTTCGACCTCTTCGGTGAGAATGTTTTTCAACTCTGCGGCGTCCAGATTGCCGAAGTCGAGTTCGTTCTCCTGCACGATGGAGGTGTTCACCCACGGGTAGTAGGCCGCACCGTAGTCGAGTTGGTTGCTTCCGATGGCCTCGCGGAAAACCGCCACACAGTCGCCGTCGGGATCTTTTCGGTCTTTGTAGCCGTTGTACACGTCGAGAATGGCGAATCGGTTCTGCATGTCGTAGCCGCAGTGTTTGAGCATGGCCTGTTGCAGGGCGTAGCAATCGTCGGCCGAGGGCAGACACGCAGCTTCGGGGATGACGAGCATCGTCGGCTCCTGTTCCTTGAGCAGCGGGACGATGCCCTCCTCCATTTTTGTTTTGTCGAGCTCGTCGGAGTAGCTGCCCACCGATACCACCCAGCACGGGCCGCCGCCGTTGGCGTAGAAGAAGAGCATCTGGTAGTAGAGCGAGAAACGGTCTGTTCGCCGGACGATGTAGTTTTTGTCTTTGAACCGGATGCCCGACGCGGCCGCGGGATCGTCGGCAACGGTGAACACGGGTTTGGGCGCCTCGCCGAAAAATGCCCGGAATTCGGCCATCGAGGTGATGCGCCACGGTTTGCCGAGCAGCGACTTGTTTCCGTTCATCGCCTTTTCGGTGTATCCGATGAAGGCGGGGACTGCCGTGGCAACCTCCACGACGGAGTTCGGGAATGCGTTCTTTTCGACGATGTACACCCCGGGGGTTTTCATTGCACACATATAAATGTTTTTTTAGTGGTTAGTAGTAAAAATATGTCGTAATCGAATGGTGCGAGTTCACGGGTGAGCTTTCGTCGGGTCGCGGCGGCGGGATCCCGTCGGCCAGCAGCCGCTCGCCCGAATCCCTCTTCTCCCACAGTTGGAATCTGTATCCGGCATCCTCCCTCAGTGCTGTTTTGTCTTTGCCCGCCACCCGCCACGCTCCGGGAATACCGGGGAATTTTTCGGGCGGCAGGAATTCCACTCTGTTTCGCACCTCGCGCAGTCCGATCACCGCCGAGGTGTCCGTGTGGCGTGGCACCAGAATGAATTCCAACTGTTTTTCGGGCGGCAGAAACAGGATGCGCACCGTTGTCACGGCATCAGGTTTCGAAGTGGCGGTCAACAGGGCCCACGTTCCGTTTTGTCCGATCCTCTCCAACTCGCCACCCTCCGTATCCGCCCGTTCGGTCACATAGTGGAACAGCGGATCGGTCGGTATCACCCGGAATGCCACGCGCCCGTTCCCGTCATCTCCTTCGGGCCGCAACAGTAGCCAACTGCCTCCTCCGAGCCGCCGAAAAATGAACCCCGATCGTCGGAAAAAGCGGGAGGTCTCCCCGTCCGGAACAAGATCCACGGGCGGGGCGGATGAGTAGTAACCGTGTCGGGCGGCTATCTCCATACATGGCACATATTTCTCGCGTCGGCTCATAGTCCCGTCTCTTTTTGTGTTATGGGAATCGCGGTGCCTGTGATCTCGCCGTCCGCGAGCTGCAACACCCTGATCTTGTAAAGAACAGACGGCCTGTAACTCCCTCCGCAGATGCTCCACAGATTGGACAACTCGGAGAACGAAAGGTTGACGGGCTCGACTGCAAGTGTTTTACCGAGCGCCGGAACCGTCAGCGTCGGGTGGTTTTGCATGTAGCGCATGCTCTCCGAAAGGAACCGCAATCCCTCGCCGTATTGCTTGTCGGCGAACAGCGCGGCCACCAGCACATAGAGATTGATCTGCCACGGGGGCGCCGATTTGCTCAGCCGTCCCGCCGCCGATCCGTGCGGGAAGCTGATCCCGCCGGCAGTCTCCCGTTCCACGCCCACGAGCATCACCGAGAGTTTGTTCGGCATAGAGGCGCTTTTGTTGCCGTCGGGTGTGCAAAGCTGAACCATGTCGTCATGCAATGCGAAAACGCGGGACAGATGCCCCGCAAGGTTTTCGGAAAAGGTTGAAAGTGCATGATAGACCATAGGGTGGGGGGCTCGTTTATTCCGGCATCGCAATTTAGTGAAAATGTTGCGGTGGAGATGTTGCGTTTTGCTATTCGCAACATTTTTTTTCGACCGTCCGGCAGAACTCCCGCGGAGAAGTACCGACAATCTGCTTGAACGCGCGGAAGAAAGTCGTCCGGTCGTTGAATCCTACGTCGTAGGCTATCTCTGAGAAATTACAGGTGCGACCGGGATCGGAGAGGCGGACAAGAGCCTCTTCGATGCGCACCTCGTTGAGCCAGCGGCGGAAGTGGCAGCCTGTGTTTCGGTTGATCGCGTTCGAAAGAGACACCCTCGTCAGCCCGAGTTTATCCGACAGGGTTTCGAGAGTCAATCCCGGAGTGAGGTAATACCTCTGTTCGACCACCATCCGGTGAATTTCCGTCATAACGCGCTCTTCGGCTTCCGTCGGATCGCACCGTTTGCGCGGCGAGAGTTTTTCGTGGGAGGATCGCATGCGTAATATCGTCGCAAACCATCCCGCCGCCAGCAGCGCCGAGAATGCGAGTGAACAATAATAGAGACTGCGAAAGTGTTCTGTGTTGTCGATGGCAAACAGCACAAGAGAGGGGAAGGGTTTCATAATCGGTCGTTTTTTTTATCAGCTAAATTAAGAAAAAATTCCTCAGCTGATAAAAAACATCCGTTCAGTTGCTCTTCCGATAGCTCGCGACGGCCCAGGCGTTGAAAACGATGGCAAAACCGCAAAGGGCGGCGAATTGTGGAATGAGTTGTCCCAAGCCGCTCCCCTTGAGATAGACCAGGCGCATAACCTCGATGAAATATTTCAGGGGATTGACCGCCGCGATCGCCTGCGCCCACCCTGGCATACTGCGCACGGGCGTGAACAGACCGCTCATAAGCAGGAAGATCATTATGAAGAAAAACATCACGAACATCGCCTGCTGCATCGTCTCCGAGTAGTTGGATATGACCAGCCCCACGCCCGAAACGACCAAAAGATAGATGCCGGCGAAGAGCATGATCGTGAGCAAATTGCCTGACGGACAGATTCCGTATACCGATGCCGCCAATGTCATACATAATCCCAGCACCACAAATCCGATGATCCAGTAGGGGATCAGTTTGGCCAGCACGAAATCGAGCCTGCGCACCGGTGTGACATTAATCTGCTCGATGGTTCCGGCCTCTTTCTCCCCGACGATGTTGAGCGCGGGCAGAAAACCGCACAGCATCGTGAGCAGCATCACCATTAAAGCCGGAACCATAAAGACCTTGTAGTCCAGCCGCGGGTTGAATTTGTATTGTGGTGTGACGCTGAATGAGGGAATCTGTGAAGCGGTCGGTGGCGTTCCTGTCTCCTGTCTCAATTCTGCGGCATAGTCGCCTAAAATAGACGAGAGATAAGATGTGCCGAGCGTACCTTTTGTGCCGTTGACAGCATTGGCGGCTATCATCACGCGCCCAGGCTCGCCGTTCACCATATCGCGCTCGAAGTCGGAGGCGATCTCCAAAATAATATCTGCATCGCCCGACTCGACGCTGTGCAGTGCTTCGGGAAAGGTGGGGGAGAGGTCGGCCGGTTTGAAATAACCGGATGCGGTGACCTTGCCTACAAGTCGTTGCGAGACGCTGCTGCGATCGTTATCCACGACGGCCAGCTTCACGTTGCGCACCTCCTGGTTGGCCGCCCACGGAAAGACGAGCATCATGGCCAGCGGCATCGCTACCAGAATGCGCGGCACGAAAGAATTGCGCCGGATCTGCTTGAACTCCTTTTCTATAAGAAACCTTAGCATAGCCGTGGGTTGAATTTTTTGAGACTTACGGCGATAAACACGAGTGCCATACCGGACAAGATCGCTGTCTCTCGCAACACGAACCGTATCTCCACTCCCTGAATCATCACCTTTTTCACCGCCTCGATGTACCATCGCGCGGGAACGACCGTCGATAGCCACTGCAAAACGTCCGGCATACTCTCGACGGGAAATATCAGTCCGCTCAGCAGCATCGTGGGCATCATCAGCCCCATGCCCGAAGCCAGCATCGCCGCCAATTGAGTGCTCACGAGGGTCGAGATAAGCAGCCCGAGCGCGAGGGCGGCAAGTATGAAAATCGACGAAACCACCACCAGCCACGCGAGATTTCCGCTGATCGGCACACCCAGCACGAAGACCGCAAGCAACAGGATGGTCGCCAGATTCGCAACGGAAAGCACGAAATAGGGAACGGCCTTGGAGAGGATGATGTACAGGGGCCGCACGGGCGAGGCGAGCAACACCTCCATCGTTCCCGTCTCCTTTTCGCGCACGATGGCAATGGCGGTCATCATCGCGCAGATCAGCATCAGGATCAGTCCCATCACACCCGGCACGAAGTTATAGGCGCTTTTGCCCTGCGGGTTGTAGAGCATTTTCACTTCGGGGACGATCTGCATCCCGACGCCGCCATGCCCGGTCGAAAGTTCCTGCCGGTACGATGCGAGAATCCCCGAAGCGTAGTTCGTGAGCATCATCGCCTGATTGGGATCGGTGCCGTCGGCGATGAGTTGGATCGCAGCCTCGCCCGGGCCTAAAAGATTGTCGGCAAAATTGTCGCTAAAAACCACCACCAACCCGATGCGACCATACCTGAATACATCGTTAATCTCTTCCGGCGAAGTGAGCCGCTCGGCGACGGTAAAGTAACTGCTCGCCTCGATGCGCTCGGTGATGCGGCGGGTCTCGATGCTCGGCGTGGGGTCGAAAACGGCAACGCGCGTGTTTTTCACCTCGGTGGTGATGGCGAATCCGAACAGCAATATCTGTGCGACGGGCATGCCGAGCAGGATCAGCAACGTGCGCCGGTCGCGCAGGATGTGACGGAACTCCTTTATTACGAATGCGGCAAACTGTCTCATCGTTCAGTCGGCTTTTCGGGTGGCTTTTCGCGCCAGTTGCTGGAAAACATCGTCCATCGAGGCGGCATCGAACGTGCGGCGCAGGTTTGCCGGTGTGTCGAGGGCTTCGATGCGCCCGTCCACCATCATCGAGATGCGGTCGCAATACTCCGCCTCGTCCATATAGTGTGTCGTCACGAAGGCGGTGATGCCGCGCCGGGCGGCGGCATAGATCAATTCCCAAAACTGTCGGCGAGTGACGGGATCGACTCCGCCCGTGGGTTCGTCGAGGAAAACCACCTGCGGTTCGTGGAAGATCGCCACCGAGAAGGCGAGCTTCTGTTTCCAGCCCAGCGGAAGGGATTTTACAAGAGTGTCGCGCTCGGCCGTGAAGCCGAGTTCGTCGAGTATCAGATCGGTTTTTCCGGCTATCTGGCGGGGCTTCATTCCGTAGATCCCGCCGAACAGCCGCAGATTTTCCCACACCTTCAAATCTTCGTAGAGCGAAAAGCGCTGGCTCATGTAGCCGATGTGGCGTTTGACCTGCTCGGCCTGTCGGACGATATCGAAGCCGGCCACGTTGCCGGTGCCCGAAGTGGGACGCGAAAGACCGCACAGCATCCTCATCGCAGTGGTTTTCCCTGCTCCGTTGGCTCCCAGGAATCCGAAGATCTCGCCGGCTGAGACCTCGAAACTGATGGCATCCACCGCCGTGAAATCTCCGAAACGTTTGGTGAGATCCTTTACGTATATCGCTTTATCGTTCATCGTTTTTATGACTGTGTTCGATCTGTTTTGATGGCGCCGAAGGCTTCGGGGTAGGCCTCTTTGATCTCCGCAGGGGCAACCACTCCCGCGAACGAACCCTCCTTGATGATCGCCACGCGGTCGCACCGGGCCGCCTCGTCCATATAGGGCGTGGAGGCGAGAATGGTGATGCCCTGCTCACGCAGGCGGCGGAGCATCTCCCAGAATTCCCTGCGCGAGACGGGATCGACTCCCGTTGTCGGCTCGTCGAGAAACAGTACCGTCGGCTTGTGGATCAGGGCGCAACTGAGGGCGAGTTTTTGTTTCATCCCGCCCGAAAGTTTGCCCGCCTTGCGGTCTTTGAAAGGCTCGATCTGCCTGTAAATATCTTCGACCAGGTGGCGGTTTTCGGATACGGTCGTGCCGAACAGCGTGGCAAAGAAGTTCAGATTCTCCTCCACGGTCAAATCTTGATAGAGCGAAAACCGTCCGGGCATGTAGCCTATCCGGCGGCGGATCTGGCGGTAGTCGCGCACAACGTCCAGGCCGTCCACCGTCGCGGTGCCGCTGTCGGCCAGCATCAGCGTGGTGAGGATGCGGAACAGCGTCGTTTTGCCTGCTCCGTCGGGGCCGATGATGCCGTAGATCTCGCCGCGCCCAACCTCGAAAGATAGGTTTTTCAGCGCGTGGACCATTCCGCCCGGCGCGTTCCCGCCGCCATACGATTTCGACAGATTATTCACCGCGACAGCGTTCATAGCTTGATTTCTCCGTACATTCCGGATTTGATATAGCCGTCGTTCGTGACGGATACTTTAACTGCGTAGACCAGATTGGCACGTTCGTCGCGGGTCTGAATGGTTTTCGGGGTGAATTCCGCCTTGTCCGAGATCCAACGGACGGTGCCCTCGTACTCGCGCCGCTCTTTTTCGCCCCAGTCGGCGAACAGACGCACCGACTGACCCAATCGCAGGGTCGAGAGTTGGTCGGCGGTGATATAGACACGCAGAAAGATCTCAGTCATGTCGGCCACCTTGAACAGCATCCGCCCCGGTGTTGCGAGTTCGCCCTGCTCGGCGTATTTGGCCAGCACCACACCCTCGATGGGGCTTGCAATAATACTCTTTGCGATCTGATCTTCGAGTTGCGCCAACTGTGCCGACATCGCCTGCATCTCACCGTCGAGGCTCGCGTTGCCGCTGGTCAACGTCTCTGTTTGGGCGGCCAACTGACTTTCGAGTACCGCCAGATACGCCGTTATATCGTCCAGTTGTTTTTGTGTGGCGGCATTTTCCCGCACGAGATTCTCAAATCGAACCTGCTCGCCGCGCTGCGTGGCGATCTGCCGGCGCAGGGAAGCGAGTTGCCGCTCGACATTATAGCGGCGGGCATCGACCGCTTTCAGAGTACCAAGAAGCTGCTCCTTCCGAAGATGCAGTTGGAGAGTGTCGATAAGGCCCACCGCCTCGCCCGAGGCAACTGTTTGCCCCTCGTGCAGATCGAAGTGCACCAACTCGCCCGTTCCGCGCGCCGGGACCATCACTTCGGTCGCCTCGAAAACGCCCGACGCGTCGTATTCTTTATTTCTGCCCGTACACGCCGCGAGTCCGAAAACTGCGGCGACAATGAAGTATTTTTTCATGACCGTCAATTATTTGTTGCGAATTTCAGATTGTAGATCGCCAGCAGCAATTCCATTTCATGGAGAACTTTATCCTGTCGCGCCGCCTGCTCGGCATTGATATCACGCGCAAGGTCGCTGCCGGAGAGTGTGCCCCCTGCCATTTTTGCCTCCGACGAACGCCGCACCGAACCGCGCAGTTCGATGATCTCGTCGTCGTAGGTCAACTGTTCGCGCAGGCGGTCGATGTCGGCGGTTTTCTGTGTGATGTCGAGATCGGTGTTCAGCAGGAAAACGTCCCGACTGAGCTCCACGTTCCGAATGTCGTTCCGGATCTGCCGCCGGTCGTTCCTGCGGGTGTAAAATCCCCCGATATTCCACGAGAGGCGCGCCCCGACTACATAATAGGACTCGAAATTGCCCGACAGCATGTTCAACCCCGGTTTGCCGTAGCCACCCGTTGCGAAAAGCCCCAGACGGGGAGTGACAGCGGCGTCGAGTTGCCATCGGCGCGCTTCGATCGCGGCCGCCTGCGCATCGAACATCGCAAGTTCGGGGCGGTTCACCGCAAGGCTCGCAGGGAGTGTCGCCGGAGGTTTCACCAATTCGGTCTCCGCGCCGAGTTCCGTGCCCGTGAGTCGCGACAACATTTCGAGATAGGTGCGGCGGGTGGCGGCAAGCGCGGCCTTTTTCTGTTCGGCTTTCAGTTGCTCGATTCGGATGGCGTCCAGATCGGCCTGATGGGCGATGCCGTTGCGCATATACGCCTCCACGCGCTCAAGGTTTCTCGCAAGGTCGTCTTCCAGGATCGCGATCTGTTCGAGTCCGCCCTCGGCGAGCAAAATACCGAAGAAGAGTCCGTTCACCCGCTCGTTCAGCGCGTAAATATTCGCTTCGACGCTCGTCCGTTCAGCTTCGGCAGCAGCACGAACTCCGTGCCGTTGCGCTCCGACGGCCCCTCCGTCCCAAATCGTTTGGCTCACCTCCACCTTTGCACCGTACTGGTCGCGGCTGAGAGTCGGAATGTCCACTCCCGCAAAACCCAACTGCGCCGTATCGAACGGCAATTGCGTGACATCCGATTGATAGCTCGCCTGCGCCGAAAACATTATCTGCGGCAACCAGCCCTTGGCGGCGTTCGAAAGATTGTATGCCGCCGTATTTTCGATCAGCCCACTCCGTTCGACGAGCGGATAGTTCTCCCGCGCCATACGGTAGCAATCATCTATGGTCACCCGTTGTGATTGCGCCTGCGCGCCCGCTGTCCATCCGACGAGGATGAACGCCAAAACCGTCCGTTTCATAATTTAATGCGTGATAAAACCGTATCTATGTTCTCCTGCCGCCGCGCCTGAAACCACGTTTCGATGGCGCCGTCGGGCAGGGTAGTCAATCTGCGCAGTGCGGGCAGCGTAAGAAAAGGCGTTACGTTGAGGGACATGACGGTCGCAACGAGGTCGAGGGTGGCTATTGGACGGATCGTGCCCCGCGCCACCTCCTTTTGCAGTTCGGCGTCTAACTTTGCGAAAACTCCCTGCGGATAGTGACCGTGTTTTTCGAGCACCGGTGTGAAACGCTCCGGATTGGAAAGCAGTTCACCGACTATGAAGGGCACGAAGAGGGGGTTTTGCACAAGGAAATCGAAGTGCACCCCCACCATCCGGGCGATCTTATCTTCGAACGTGCCCTCGCCCGCGTCGATGGCAAGGATGTTGCCGGCTATGTAACGAATCTTCTCCTCGAAAACATGCTCGAACAACCTCTCCTTTGTACGGTAATAATAGTGGACGAGTGCCTGATTGCACCCGGCAAGTTTTGCGATCTGACCTGTTGTGGTTTTTGCGAATCCCTGCTCCAAAAACAGCTTCTCAGCTGCTTCCAGGATGCGTTTTTCCATGTTTTTTTCGTCCATGTCGCTTGTTTAATCAAAATATTTAATTACAAAGTTAAATATAAAAATTAAAAAAACAAATTCTCGCGATAAAATGCAAAAACGCCGCCGCTTCTGTGGGTTCTCACAGAAGCGGCGGAACGAGTTACCTTCGGCCCGACGGCACCTAAAACGTCAACTGCTCAAGACAGTCGGCCACCTTTGCAATGTGCGTGCCGGCCTTCCGTTCGAAGCGGTTGTTGCCGAAGGCGCCGAGAATGGTCGCACCCTCGCAGTAGGGCGTGATGTCCGCGACATACGTTCCCGCGTCGCCTCCTCCGCAGGTATAGAACGGGACGAGGGTCTTGCTCGCGAAGTCGTGCGAGGCGACAAATGAGAGCACCGGCAGAGAGGCGGTCCCGAACCAGATCGGTGTGCCCACGAACACGACGTCGTACTCGTTCATGTTTTCGACCATGCCGCTCAGCTCCGGCAGAATGTTTTCCTCTCTTTGCTTTCCGGCGATCTCGATCGTCTCCCTTTCGTCCGCGGGATAGGGAGTCGCAGGCACTATCTCATACAGGTCGCCTCCGAACTTCGCCTGAATCTGTTCCGCAACGGCTTTCGTGTTACCGCTTTGGGTGTAGTAGACGACGAGTACTTTGGGTTTGGCATCGCCGCCACAGGCAGTCAACACAACGCCCAACAATAGAATAAGGATGATTTTTGTTCTCATAACATACAATATTATTTTTAGCTATTCCAACAGGAACACCACCGATATCCGCGTGGTTATCTCCATCTGCCCCGAAGGGAGTACCGTCGAGACGCCATCGGCGGCAGCCTCCTCCATCTTGAACTGATTGACCAATGCCGAGCGGTAGAGAGGCGAGACGTTGTTCGCCCCATCCTCCGACAGGTTCAGCACACGGCCGACTTTCAAACCCGACAATTCGGCGTACTGCTCCGCTTTTTGTTTCGCCTTCCCGAAGGCGAGCTCACGCGAACGTATGAAGTGTTCGGTGTTGTCCGCGACGTCGAAATTGATCTGGTTCATCACTATGCCGTCGATACCGGTCAGCCGGTCTATGATGCGCGCGACCCTTTCCGCGTCCTGTCCGATGCCCCGAACTGCGAAGTCGACACTCTGTTCGGCCCGCTGACCGATGAGTATGCTCCGTCCGTTGCGCCATTCATACTCGGGGTTGAACCTCAGCGAGGCGGTCTTGATATCCTTGTCCTCGATGCCGACATCTTTTAGGATCGCCAGAACCTGAGCCGCCATTTTGCCCACGGCTTCCTGCGCCAGTCGGGTCGTCCGCTCGGTCTTGTTCATTGCCACGCTCAGGCGTGCCATGTCGGGTGCGACCGAGACCGTGCCCACTCCCGAAACCGTTACAGTGCTCGGCTCTTGCCGAACGCCGTTTTGTCCGCAGCCCGCCAGAGCCACGACTGCGGCTGCAAGGCCGCATGCCAAAAGATGTTTTACCTTCATGAGAATCACCGTTTTTGTCATGACGGTAAAATTAGTACATTTTTTCCGAACAAAATTCAATTTGCAGAAAAATAAAGGCTCAGACTGCCAATATCATCCATATAGCGGAGGGTGTGTTCTCAGTCGGCGGGGATGATTGCTTCGGAGACGAGGCGGGTGGCGTCGTCGAGGACGGAGCGTTCCAGGGAGGCGAGGTAGATCTCGGTTGTGCGTTGGTTGGTGTGGC
>QMCE01000181.1_pt1 | contig 29547 bp, 26 predicted proteins | sample 1821851 | NCBI WGS metagenome assembly QMCE01 (sample SAMN09453174, study PRJNA476694) | Termite gut metagenome, whole genome shotgun sequencing project. | isolation source: worker | host: Odontotermes sp. | place: South Africa:Pretoria | collected 2016-01-28 | reverse complement strand
TCTCCGGTTGGCAAGCCGGGATGGCCGCCGCGCTGATGGCCCAGGCCAGTTCCGCGTCCGACCGGCAAGGGCATGGCCGCGACTACGCCGCCTGGGTCGCGCGGACGCTTCAGCCGAACCATGACGCCGGCGCGCAGTTCCTCCGCTTCTTCCGCGCCCACCGGACGCTCGTCCACCGCGCGGTGTCCGGCACCGCGACTGGTTGGCGCGCTTTCGAAGCGGTGGCCACCGGCAAGACGACCCTGGCCGGGCTGCTGCTCCACCACCGTCTCCTGCGAACCGGGTTGAGGCTGGTCACACCGACCCAGTGAACGCGCGAGAGGGGCGACCACTCACGTGGTTACCCCTCTCGACCAGCTATGGAAGAACGCTGCTTTATTCCTTCGCCTCGTCGGCCTCTTCGGCAGGAGGCTCCGCGGCCTCATCTTCTGCGACCGCCGCGTCGGCGGACTCGCTGACGGGGGCCTCCTCAACCTCGACGGCTTCTTCAGCGGTCTCGTCCGCGGCCTGGGCATCATCCACAACGGCTGCATCGTCGTCCGCGACCGGCGCGGGCTTCGCGGCAGGAGCGGTCTTCTTGGCCGCGGATGCCTTGCCCTTGGCTTTGCGGCCTTCCTCGACGCTTTCCGTCACGATCTCAATGATCGCCATCGGGGCGTTGTCGCCCTTGCGCGGGCCGATCTTCGTGATGCGCGTGTAGCCACCTTGACGATCGGCGAACGTCGGCGCGATCTCGGTGAACAGCGTGTGCACCACGCCGGGATCCTTGACCGTCGCGAGCACGAGCCGGCGATTGTGCAAGTCACCGCGCTTGGCCTTGCTGATCAGCTGTTCGGCCAGGGGCTGGACGCGTTTGGCCTTGGCCTCAGTCGTCGTGATGCGCCCGTGCTCGAATAGCTGGGTGGCCAGGTTGGCCAAAATGATGCGTTGATGAGCCGGCGATCCGCCAAAACGGGGGCCTTTCGTGGGCTTGGGCATGTCTTACTCCTTAGGGCCTAATCAGAACTGATCGTCGTCGTAGTCGTCGTCGGCATCGTCGTAGTCACGCATGGCCGACATGGGATCGAAGCCTGGCGCGCTGTCCTTGAGTGACAACCCCATCTCCTGCAGACGCTGCTTCACTTCTTCGATCGACTTGAAACCGAAGTTGCGGATGTCGAGCAGATCCTGCTCGGACCGCGACACCAGCTCACCGACCGTGTGGATGCCTTCGCGCTTGAGACAGTTGTAGGCGCGCATCGTGAGCTTCAACTCCTCGACGGGGAGCGCCAAGTCGGCGGCCATCTGCTCATCGACCGGAGACGGCCCGATCTCAATGCCTTCGGCCTCCGAGTTCAACTCCCGCGCCAGGCCGAACAGCTCGACCAGCGTCTTGCCAGCCGATGCCACCGCGTCACGCGGCTTGATCGACGGCTTCGTCTCCACGTCCAAGATCAGACGGTCGAAGTCCGTCCGCTGCTCGACGCGAGTCGCCTCGACCTTGTAGGTCACCTTCATGACCGGCGAGTAGATCGAGTCGACCGGAATGCGGCCGATCTCGGCGTCGGGGTTCTTGTTCTGGATGGACGAGACGTAGCCACGGCCACGTTCGACCACCAGTTCCATGTCGATCGAGCCGGTCTCGCCCAGCGTCGCGATATGCAGCTCCGGGTTGAAGATCTCGACGCCGGCTGGCGGCGTGATATCGGCCGCGGTCACAGCGCCCTGGCCCGACTTGCGTAGGTACATGACGACCGGCTCGTCCTCGTCGCTCGACAACACGAGCTGCTTGACGTTGAGCACGATCTCGGTCACGTCTTCCACCACGCCTTCCAGCGTGGCGAACTCGTGCTGGTTGCCCTCGATCTTGATGCTGGTGACCGCCGCGCCCGGAATGGACGACAGCAGCGTCCGACGCAACGAGTTGCCCAGTGTGTAGCCGAAGCCCGGCTCCAGCGGTTCGATGACGAACGTGGACCGGAATGTCGCGACCTCTTCCTCGGTCAGGATGGGCCGCTGTGCGATGAGCATCTTTCTTCTTTTCCCTTCCACCGCCCGCTATATGACGGTGAGTCAGTTGATTACTTCGAATACAACTCGACGATCAGTTGCTCGGAGACGTCGATCACAATCTGCTCGCGCGTCGGCAGCTGGTGGACGAGAATGCGCATCCGGTTCGGTCGGACGGTCATCCAACCGGGAACCTCGCGCTCATTCTGCGTCTCGCGGGCCAGGACGAACGGGTAGATGTTCAACGACTTCGGCTTGACGTCGATGATGTCGTACGGGCTCACACGGTAGCTCGGCACGTTGACCTTCTGGCCGTTGACCAGAAAGTGCCCGTGGACGACGAGCTGACGGGCCTGACGACGCGTCGCGGCGAACCCGGCGCGGTAGATGACGTTATCAAGGCGCGACTCAAGAATGATGAGCAGGTTGTCGCCGGTCTTGCCCGACGTGCGGTTGGCCTCTTCGTAGTAGCGACGGAACTGCTTTTCGAGCACGCCGTAGGCGTAACGAGCTTTCTGCTTCTCTTTCAGCTGAAGCAGGTATTCCGACTCCTTCGCACGGCCGCGGCCGTGCATGCCCGGCGGGTAGGGGCGGTGTTCGAACGCCTTGTCATTGCCGACGAGGTCGGTGCCAAGACGACGCGATTTCTTCGAGATAGGGCCGGTGTAACGGGCCATGAGTGATCAGTCCTTTCCTGGCTCTAGACGCGACGACGCTTCGGCGGACGGCAGCCGTTGTGCGGCACCGGCGTGACATCGGCGATCGGGCCGATCTCCAGGCCGACGGCGCCCAGCGAACGGATGGCGGTCTCGCGGCCGGACCCCGGTCCTTTGACGAAGACATCCACGCGCTTCATGCCGTGTTCCATCGCGCGGCGGCCGGCGGCCTCAGCCGCCATGCCAGCGGCGAACGGGGTCGACTTGCGGGAGCCTTTGAAACCGACGGTGCCGGCCGAGGCCCACGCGATGACCGCACCCGTCGGGTCGGTGATCGAAATGATGGTGTTGTTGAACGTGCTCTTGATATGCGCTTCGCCGGAGACGACGTTCTTCTTCTCCTTGCGACGCACTTTCGTTTTCGCAGCGGCCTTTTGCGCTGCGGTACGGCCTGCAGTAGCCATAGGTTTAAATCACACTCCTGGAGTATCGGTGGGCCGCGACTTAGCGGGCCTTCTTCTTACCGGCGACGGCCTTCTTCTTGCCCTTACGAGTTCGGGCGTTCGTCCGGGTGCGCTGACCACGAACGGGCAGACCCATGCGATGGCGACGGCCCTGGTAAGAGCCGATCTCGATCTTGCGACGGATGTCGGCTGCGACGCTGCGTCGCAAATCGCCCTCAGTCTCGTAATTGGCCTCGATGTGATCGCGGAGTTTCACGAGCTGGTCTTCGGTGAGTTGATGAACACGGATGTCACCACTGATGCCAGTGGCCTCCAGGGTTTCTTTGGCACGGGTACGACCGATGCCAAAGATGTAAGTGAGCGCGACCTCCAAGCGCTTCTCGCGCGGGAGGTCCACCCCAATGAGGCGTGCCATATTGGCTGAACCTTTCAGGTTGTCAAGCAGGTCCCCCTGCCAGCGAAGGTGTGTGGCGTGATGCGTCCCCTCGCCATATGCGTGGGCCCTGGCCTTCGTCCAGGGGTGGCCGCCGGGAAGAACCCGGGGTTGCAATCACTCTGTGTGTCTCGTGAGGCGCTGCGCCTCACGACGATGGGCTGTCAATCCCGATGCTGTTGTGCGATTCAGTTGTGACGGCAACGCGCCAGGCTCAGAGGATCTGCGCCTCACACGCGGCAAACCAACACTATCCTTGGCGCTGCTTGTGCCGCGGGTTCTCACAGATCACCATCACGCGACCGTGCCGACGGATCACCTTGCACTTGTCACACATTCTCTTGACGCTCGGGTGGACCTTCATCGAGCAACTCTTTTCGTCAGCGCAAAACGCGCGGTAATGCCGCGGGCCTTGCTCATGGTGGATTCTTGCGGGCTCACGACCGGTGACGGAAGACGATGCGCCCGCGGTTCAGATCGTAAGGAGACAGCTCGACGACCACCCGGTCTTGCGGGATGATGCGAATGTAGTGCTGCCGCATCTTGCCGCTGATGGTCGCGAGAACCTTGTGCCCGTTGGCCAGCTCCACTCGGAACATGGCATTGGGCAAAGCTTCGACGACGGTTCCCTCGAGCTCGAGGGCCCCCTCTTTCTTCGCCATAGCTCCCTAACACGTAGTAAACGGACGCATGCGCCTGCCTGCGCAGGTCGTGCAAGGGTTGAGTTTACACCCCAGGACGGGGCGCGCGCCACGAGCCGGGCTCCGCTCCCGTTTCGCCAGCGGGCGGCTCTGTCGCCAAGCGGTCGAGAAGCACGACAGGCCCCATCAAGCCGGACGGCGGAATGGCAGCGGCACGATCATAGGCGTTGTCAACGGCGCCATGAGCAGCGGTGGTGGTGACGTCCACCACCAAGTCGTTCAGACCCTCACGGGCCGCCACACCGATAGGGAAACGATAGGGCGCGCGCAGTCGGACGCCCACATCGATCCCATTAAGCCGTACCCGCCCGATCTCTCCGACGGCACCCAGGTCCAACTGCGCGTCAGCGCTGACGGCTGGCAGATGGACCGTGCGGCTGTACGTGAGGGTGCCCCCGAAATCGGGCAAGGCAGACAGAGTGCTGACCGATCCGAGCAGGGTGATCGACACGTCCGGCCGGACCCCCACTCCTGCCGCGGCGACAGCCCAGCCATCCGTCGGCAAAGTCGCCACCTCCGCGAGTTCGACGACAGGGCGGCCAGGCATGTCACAGAATCGGAGCAGACGGGACTCGTTCGGCCCAAGGATGATTCTCACGATGATGTCGCGGCCCTCTTCAGACGAGGACGGCTCGACCTCGTCGCCCGTGGCCGGGTCGAGGAGACGCGGATGCTGGCCCGCCTGCCCTGCGAGACGCACACCGACGTCGACGCCGTCGGTCGTCGATTCGTTGACGAGGAAGTAACGGTGGTCGCCGTCCACCTCGACGTGGAGGACCCGGAGCTCCGGCACCGAAACCGTCGTGACCACCCCCGGCGACACCAACCGGGCAACGGCCTCAGCGAGACTGTCCAACGGCACCACCCGCACCTGCTGGCGAAGACGCGCCTCGGCGTCGGCTCCAACCGGCCTGGTGCTCGACTCCACCGACAGCGCGTCGACCGCGATGATGGGAACGCCGCGGACTACCAACCGGGCGAGTGCCTCCAGCAAGGCGGCGGGCCAGCGGTCCGCCTGCGGCACGATCAGAACGGGGTAGGTCTCGTCAGCCACCTGTAACACCGGCCCCGTGGCGTAGGAGGCATCGATGATCACGTCCGCGGGCACGACATCGGCGTCGAGTTGCCGCCGCGCCAGCTCGGCGAGGGGTACTTCGAACGGCTGAGCGGCACCGGCCCACTCCGCCTCGGCGTGATAGAGCACCGCGGCGTCAGCGTGGTGCCGTCCACCCGCCAGCCACGACGTCAGCAGATTGGTGTAATCGACCCAACGGTCGAAATAGGACCACTGCGGGTTCGTGCCGCCGTTATAGAAGTGTGGCGGGCAGTCGGGATCGTCGATCCGCGGCGAGAACGCGTGGGGTACCAAGGCGTTAACGCCCCGCACGTACAGGTGATCAGTCAGCCACACCATGGTGCGCAGTCCGGCCTGCCAGCCATAGGCGCCGAACGCCTCGCACATCGCCCGCCCGCCGGCCCGCGGCAGGATGTGGGCGGCCGAACTGGCCAGCTTAGCTAAACCCCAGTGGAAGAAGCGGCTGTTCAGATAGCCGAACGGCGAGGCCGACTTCCCCTCCGTCTCGCCTGGGTGAAGCTGGTGGACCACGTCGATGCCGGCGGCGTCCTGCGACGCGATCGCCCGGAAATAGTGTCCCGGACCGTAGCCCAGCCGCGCATGCGCTCCGTTGTCCTCGACCAGATGGCCGATCAGCATCAACCCCTGACTGCGGCACCAGTCGCCGAGCGCGCCGAGATAACCGGCGAAACGCCGGCTGGCGACATCCATGTAGGCAAAACGAACGCGTGTCGTCCACGACGGATCGGCGTCGAACCACAGCAGCGGCAACAGCCGGGCCGCCGGCTCGCCCAACGTCTCCTCCACGTCGGCGAGCATCTGCGGCGACCACGGCAGCACGATGTCCGCCAAGTCGGCGGGTACCTGAGCGCCGGGCAGGGTGACCCGGTGCCCGCGTCCGGGCAGAGCGTCATAGAACGGTGCGTTGCCGAAACGTGGCTCGTCCTGGAAAAAGCCCCGGATGGTCTGGCCGAACTCCAGGCCAAAATGGGCCCGGTGCGGCTCGTGGATGGTCTCGATCATGGCGGCAGCGGCGCGGGAGTCCATCGGATTGATGTACGACGCGGTCTCGGCCTCCCCGCCGTGACTCGTCTCAATCACAATGCTGATGCGCCAGGCGCCAGATGGCAGATCCCAGACAAGCCGACCGTGACGCACCTGCCCGGTCAAATCGACCAACCTGGCGATGTCGAGCACGTCGGCCACCGCGTCCCGCGGACACGCCACCACCGACACGATCGCGTCGCCAGGCTCCAGCCAAGCCCCGATCTTGAACACGGCGCCAGCCAACGGCCCGTGCACATCGATCCGCCGCACCGCGAGGAAACGCTTGAGTAGCTCGGGGTAATGCTGAGGAATCTGGCCGCCCGCCCAGCCACTCGGGAACCGGCCGTCGTCGAAGAGCCAGAGCCGCATACCGGAACGACGAGCCTCCTCGACGACGAACTGCACGTCCCTCCACCAGCCCGACCCGAGATAGTCTGGGTGCGGTCGCGGTTCGAGGATGAACTCATGGATGCCCGCCGAGCGGATGGCGGCCATTTCTCCTGCGATACGTTCCGGCGGCTCGCCGTGATGCCACAGCAGCGGGGCGATCCCACCATCGAACAATGCACTGGTTCGTGTTTCGTGGCTGGTTGTGGCCATGTGCCGTACTCCTTTTGTCTTGTCGTCTTGCGTCAAGCCGCGCGGACTCGTCGCCGTTGTTACGGAGACTTCTCGCGCCCGTTGAAGAAAAAGCCCTCAGTGGCTTCGGGCTGAACTGCTGCGCACGATGAGCTCGGGAGCCAACCGCCGATGTTGGTGGACATGCCCATCGGGATTGTCAGCCTCGTCGGCCAGCAGGCTGATAGCTTCGCGGGCGATCTGCTCGCACGGCTGAGCGATCGTCGTCAAAGGGATGAACGCCGTTTGCGTAAAGTCCATGTCGTCGCAACCAACCAGCGCGATCTCGTCGGGGACCGCGATGTTGGCCAGCATCAACTCTTGGAGGATGCCGAGCCCGACCACATCGTTCGCCGTGAACACGGAGTCCGGCCGGTCTTCCGGTGGCAAAGCGGCCAAGCGCCGGCCGACGGCACGCCCCTCCGCGACGGTCAGGTCACTCGTCGCGATGAACGAGAGGGAAGCCCCCGACGCCTCCTGGACCGCCTGGCTAGCGCCGCTGAGACGATCAGCGATCTGCTGCACCGGCCCGCCCACGACGAGGAGACGGCGTCGCCCAATCTCCAACAGATGCTGCGCCGCGAGATGCCCCGCCTGCGTGCCGTCCATGGCGACCGAACAGCAACGCTCCGGTTTAAGCTCATCCAACAAGACGGTGGGCGTCCCCCGTTCATGGAACTGCCGCAGCCGATCGCTGGCCCCCTGGACGGGGGCGATCAGAAGCCCTCGCACGCGGGACTCCTCGAACAACTCGATGTACCGCTCTTCACGGGCTTGGTTCTGATCGCTGCTGCCGACAATCAGCGTGGCGTCATACTCTTCAGCGACGCCTTCGGCGACATGCGCCATCTTGGCAAAGAAGGGGTTGACGAAACTCAAGACGAGCAAGCCGATCGCCTGACCGCGTCCGGTCCGAAGCTGGCGCGCGTGGATGTTCGGGACGAAGCCTAACTCCGCCATCGCCCGCTGGACCCGTTCAAGGTTGTCCGGCCGAACCGTCGGGTTGCCGTTGAGCACGTTTGACACCGTGCCGACCGACACACCAGCGCGTCGGGCGACATCACGGATTCGCACACTCATGTTCATGGAGGATCGTGACCTCAGGCTCAGTCTTTCGGTGTGAAGCGACCACCGGGGATGAGAATAGCTTCGAACTCGTGGATGGCGGACGCCCCGCCAACAACAGGGATCAGAGAAGCGGGCACGCTGAGCACCCTCTCTGGCGGGAAGCCGCGCTTCCCAAAGAACGCGCCCATGCTCACTTGACCGCCCCGGCCGTTATTCCTCGTTCGAAGAACCGCTGCATGCACAAATAGACGATCACGATCGGAATCGCGATGACCACCGAGGCAGCGACGATCTTCGGTTGATCGGAACCGAGCTGGCTGATAAAGAACTGAGGCAACAGCGTGATCGGCTGACGGTCAGGACTCTGGAGGAACAACAGCGACAGCACGTACTCGTTCCACGCGGCGAGGAACGACCATACAACGATGACACCGGTGATTGGCCTCGTCATGGGCAGGACGATCCGCAGGAACGTTGACCACGTCGTGCAACCGTCCAAGGTGGCCGCTTCGAATACCTCTCGGGGAAGCGAGGCGACGAAGCTACGTGCCAACAACAGGTTGAAAGGAACGATCAGAGCGGACAGCGGCAGGATGACGGCCAGATAGGAATCGAACAGCCCGGCCGCTCCCACCACGGAAAACAGCGGCACGGTGAGTGCGACCGTCGGCAGAGTCAACGTCGCCAGCATCAGGTAGAAGATGACTTCTCGCCCCGGCACCCGCAGACGAGCAAAGGCGTAGGCCGCCAACATCGTCACCACGTAGCACACCGCCACGGTCCCGACCGCGATGATGATCGTGGTGCGGAAGAAACCTGGCAGCTTCGGCTGGGTCAGGATAGCTGTGTAGTTCGCAATCGCGCCTTGGCCCGTGAAAGAGATCGCCACCATGGAGATCAGCGGGAAAACGAAGATCAACGCGATCACGATCATGCCCACGGTCCAGCCGACGCGGGAACGGCGAAGAGATAGATCAAGCATCAGAAAGCCATGTCCTTTCGGTACTGCCGCACCTGCCCGATGCTCAGGACTAAGGCAAGGACCACCAGAACGACCGTGATCGCTCCGGCGTAGCCGAACTTGAAGTTGGAGATCGACTGCTCATACAAGTACGTCCCGAGGAATTCGGTCGCATGTGCCGGTCCGGCCGAGGTGACCAGATAGGGCAGCTCGAACGTCTTCAGCAGGCCGATGATGTTCAAGATGATGAGCGCAGAGCTCGTGGACCGGGTCAACGGAACGATCACGCGCCCGATCAGCCGCCAGTTGCCGGCGCCGTCGAGGCGGGCAGCCTCGATGACCTCTTTATCAATCGCGGTGAGAGCGGCGGTGTAGAAGATGAAGGCCATGCCGGTCGACGCCCAGACGTTGATGGTCATGAGCGACACCAGCGCGGTATTCGGATCCGCCAGCCACGGGTGGGCGAGATCGCCCAGGCCTATGAAGCGCAGGACGCTGTTGACGGTTCCCTCCGGCTCGTACATCGACCGGAACACCGGCGCCATCACCGCCGGTGACAGGATCACCGGGACGAACACCAGAACTTTGGCGATTGATCGGCCACGCAGGCTCGACGCCGCCATGACGGCCATCACCATGCCAAGTCCAAGGGTCACGGGAATGACCAAGGCATAGATGAGGGTGTTCCGGAGCGCCAGCCAGATGACCGGGTCCTGGACCAACTTCGCATAGTTGCCCAACCCGACGAACTTGTGGTCAGGCGAGATCCCATTCCAATCCCACGTGCTGATGACGCCCGTGTACACCATCGCGTAGTACAGCACGCCGAACACCAAAAGGATCGACGGCAACGCGTAGCCAAGACCGGTGAGGGAGGCGGATCGCCGGTGGTGAGCCACCCTCCCCGCCGGGGTGTTCTGGCGACGGGACGTCGCCGTCGCCAGAACACCTGAAGCGTTGTTCTCAGGCACGATCAATGCCACTGGAAGCAGTCTGAAGCTGCGCGGCGACGTCAGCGGGCGCGGTTCCGGTCGCAACCGACTGGATGGCATCGGCGATGGCCGTCACGAGCTCCGGGTAATCGATGGTGCGACGCTCGGACGACGCGTTGACGGATTCCGTGAGCGCCTTGAGGCTGGGCAACTGAACATCGGGATCGACGATGTCGGTCGGATTCGGTGACACCGATTTCAGGCTGGTGATCATCGTGAGGCCGTCTGCGAGATGTTGCTGTCCGCCTTCGCTCATCGTCAGCCACGTCGTGAAGGCTTCTGCCGCGACGCGATCATCCGTCTTCGGATTGATGGATATCCCCGTGGGATCACCGAAAAGAGGAACAGCGTTCCCCCGGCCGGCCACATCCGGGAAACCCGTCAGCAACACGGTGAAGGCCTTTGGATCCGCCACGCCGGCGCCAGTTTCCATGCTGGTGATGCCCGACTTGAGGTAGGTGTTGGCCCCCCACGTGCCGACCAGCGTCATGGCGACCTCTTGTTTGCCGAAGTTGTTGATGACATCGGCGACGGTCGCGCCGATCGCGCCATCCTGGAAGAAGCCGTCCTGGTAGAAACTCTGCACGGTCGTCAACGCCGCGACCAGGTCAGGATCCGTCCAGTCGACCTTGCCTTCGACGGCGTCACGGAACTTGCCCGGCGCGTAGCTGTCGGCGACCGCCTGGAGCAGGTCGGCGTTCTGCCATCCCTCTTGACCCCCTTGGCCCACGCACGTCTTGCCGTCGGCGACGATCGGGGCGCACAGCGCTTTCCACTCGTCCAGCGTCATGTCGGTGCTCGGCAGGTCGACGCCATAGGACTCGAGCATCGAAGCGTTGGTCAGCAACACGCCCGCGGACGTCGAGCCCATCGGCACAGCGCGCAGGGAGCCGTCGGCGACCAACGTCTGGTAGCTGGCGGAAATCTTGTCCGCCCAGTCGCTGCCGAGCGTCTTCTCAAGGAGCGGCTCCATGGGCTCGGCGAGCGGGCCGAACTGCTGGGCGATGCCGCCCGCTTCCAGAGTGAAGATATCGGGACCGGAGCCCGCGCCCGCTGTGAGACCGGGACGCAGAGTCGCGACGTAGTCGGCGTATTCGATGAACTTGTAGTTCACCTTGACGCCCGGGTATGTCTCGTTGAAATCGGCGATCAGCGGGTCGATGTCCGCGACGCCCGTCCAGCCCCACCAATCGACCTGGCCAGTCAGGCTGGCCGGATCGACGGATGCTTGAGCGGACGCTGGCCCCGACGGGGCAGCAGAACCGCCTGGCGTTGCGCTGCTACAGCCAGTCAGAGCGATAAGGGCGGCCACCGAGACCGCCGCGACGGATAAAAGAGACCTCCGCATTGAAGTACCTTTCGGTGAAGATGAAGACTGTCTTAAATGAATCGATTCATTTAAGACGATGATACGGCCCGCTTCGCCCCGTCGTCAACAGACGCCGGAAACGCGGCGGCCGCGGCGCCCTGGAGAATGACCCAAACATGGCCGTCCACGCATCCCTCGCGGTGCGGACCAACCGACGGGAAGAGTCAACGAGAACCGTCCAGGAAAGGCTGGGCGAACCAGACCCGGTAGTCGCCGCCCTGCTCCTGTGAAGCCGACGCGGCCGAGGCGAAATCGACGAGCCGCCACTCGTCGTCGCCCCAGTCGAAGTAGTGAGTGGGGCGATACTCGACCTGGGCCCGGACTTCGAGCCGCTCGGCCCCGGCAGGCACGTCCTCGGCATCCAACACGCGTCCGGTGAGCCACGCGAACCCCGCGCCCCGCGCCGCTTCGTCGGCCTTCCGTGCCAACACCACAGAGCCGCGCAGGGCAGCGACGGCCCGCGGCTCGCCCGGCGCGGTCACAAAGCGGACAGCGATGCCGAAGTCGGCTGTGACGACGTCACCCCGCCGCCACTCGCGCTCGACAACGGCCCACTCGCCGGGAACGACGCTCGCGATCTCGTCACCGTTGACGCGCACCGACGGCGCCTGGCTCCACGACGGCACGCGGAGCCGCAACGTCCACCGCCCATCAGACTGGACCGTGACGACGGCTCGACCGGAACGCCACGTGTCGCCGGAAACCTCCAACGCGCCGCCGCTCCAGTCGTAACGACCATCGAGATAGGTGTTCAGCCGCAGGCCTCCATCGACGCTCTCGACGGCCCAGTCGAGCGTCATCACGAGGCCACGCAGCCCGTTCATGACGCAGCAACTAGCGTCGATCTCGGGAAACTGCCGCGGGCTGGGCTCAGCGCTCCCTTCCAGCGGGGTGAAGTAGCTCCACCAACCACCTCCTGGCGACATGGCGCCCAACAAGGCGTTGTGAAGGGTCAGCTCCATCGCTTCGGCGAAGCGAGCCTGCCCCGTGAGATGGAGAGCCTCCCGGCAAAGCCTGAGCCAAGACATCGTGACGCACGTCTCCAGCGGTTGCGGCAGCGGCCTCGTCTGGCTGAGCGCGGTTCGCGCCCACAACTCTTGACTCGAACCGGACCCGATGATCGTGATCTCCTGGTCGGCGATCGCCTCGACAGCCGACACGACTACCTGCGCCAAGCCGCGGTCCTTCCGAACGCGAGCAAGCGCGGCAAGCCCTTCCACGCACGACATCAGCTCGTAGGCTTTCCCGGACGGCAGGTCGGCCGGCGCGCAACCGGCCTTCAGGCGCTCAAGCAACCTGGCCGGTGCCCGCCCGGCCGGGCCGTCTTCAGCCCAGTCTTCGATGACCTGGTCGGCGAGTGCCTCGAAGGCTGGCCTCCCCTCGCTGTAGAGCCCCAAGACGGCGAGCAGAGACGAACTGCCGACGCCGCCAAGGACGTCGAGCCCCGTGGCCGGCACACGGGTGCGCTGAGCCGCCAGCTCGTCCGCCAACGAGCCGATCGCCCGCTCCGCGACAGCCGCTGCTTGCGGCTCCCCCCGATAATCCGCGTACTCCAGCAGGGCCCACACTGTGTACTTGATGACCCACAGGTCGAACACTTCGAGACGATGTGATGGGCCATAGGTGCTGAGATAACCGTCCGGTTCGACCGTCGCCATCACGTCGCGCACCGACCGGTCCAGCACTTCCGCCAGCGCGGGGTCGTTGCGGTGCCGCAGCACATCAATCGCGGCAAGCGCCCACTTGCCCCAGAATTCGCCGCGAAAACCGCCTCCGTCGTCTTGCCGCTCTATGAAGGGCGCAACCAACGACTCGACGTCTTGGCCGAGCAGGCCTTGTCTCACCGCCTCGTCCATCACGTCGCCGAACCAGCCTGTGAAGGACGCCCGGAGCCTGCCAGCCGCCGCGAAGTGGAACGTCGCGGGGTGGGCTGACGCCGGAAGCGCCTGGAAAACAGGCAGCCCCCGGTCTGCCAGCGATTGATGCCGCGTATCGTCAACCACGCGCTGGGCAGACGCCCCGTCGCTGGCGGGCTGTTCGTCCCACGGGTTCTTCGTCGCCATCAACCTGGCCCCTTCCGATGGATGCGGTCACGCTCGAGAGTTCTGTCGTGCCCACGAAGCGTCTTTCACAATGAACGGATTCATCTTCTCAGCCCGCCACCCGGACATCAAACCCAATTTCTGGGGGTATTGACAATCCAAAGATCCCAGTGAAACGATCTTGTTGAATCGATCCATCGCCGATTTCGCGATCACCGCCGATCCCTACCCAAACGAAGAGCTGACCCATGAACGACCCCAGGCCGTTGGACACCCCCGACGAACAACCAGCTTCCCCGACCATGATCTCCAGACGCACCTTCGCCATCGGGGCGCTCACCGGGATCGCCGCCCTGGCACTCCCCCACGAATGGCTGCGAACCGCGGCCACTGCCCACGCGGCCCCCTTGGCTTCAGATGCGTTGGGTCCGTGGGACGTCACGCCCAGTTGTTGGCCAGCCCATGACGGGCTGGGCCGCGATCTCCCGTTGCATGACGAGGTCGGCTCGCCACGGCCGAACCGCTTCGTCGGCCTCTTCTACTTCACCTGGCTCGGCCAGCACACCACCACCGGACCGTGGGACATCACCAAGATCCTTGAGCAACACCCCGACGCCATCAACGACAAGAATCACCCGGCGTGGGGCCCCATGAAGCACTTCCACCACTGGGGCGAACCTCAGTTCGGCTACTACCGCTCCGACGACGCCTGGGTCATCCGCAAGCACGCGACCATGCTGTCGGACGCCGGCGTGGACGCGATCTTCATCGACACCACTAACCAACACCTCTACGCCAAGCCTTACCACACGATCCTCGACACTTTCGCCGAGGTCCGCGCCGATGGCAGCCCCACGCCCGGTTTGGCTTTCCTCACACCGTTCGCGGACCCCAGGCAGGTGGTCATCAATCTGTATTACGACCTCTACCGGCCCGGCACCCACTCCGACTTGTTTTTCGAATGGGAGGGCAAACCCTTGATCCTGGCCGATCCGACCCCCTTCAACGGGACAGCCGTGATCGCGGGCGGAGCGGACGCCTCCATCCTGCCGAACGGCCACACGCAAGGCCAGACCTTCACGGCGACAGGGACATTCGCGTCGGTCAGTTGCCCCGTCCCCACTGGCATGACGACCAACTCCGGCGTGACTCTCGCTCTGCGCCGCAATGGGCCAAGCGGCCCGCTCATCGTCCAACAGGCGTTCGCCAACATCGTCGACAACGCGCTGGTGGCACTTCACCTGCCCACGAACCAACCTCCGGGCGTCTATTACCTCGAACAGTCCTCACCCATCGGCACGATTGGCTGGTGGTCCTACCCCAACAACGTCTACGGGGGTGGCAACTCTTACTACGACAGCGTCGCTTTCGACGGCGACCGGAACATCACCATCGAATACACCACCATCGACCGGGTTGCGGTCATCGACATCGAGGCGTCGCGACAGGCCGTCAACCTCGACTCTGGGACCCTCGGCCAAACGTTCCACATCGGCTACTCCTTCAACGCCATCGGCGCCCAGGTCGGCACCTGGTACACCACCGACTCGGACGTCACCGTCACCCTGCGCGAAAGCAGCCCGACAGGGGCCGTGGTCAAACAGCAGCGGTTCAACGACATCGCCGACAACAGCTACGTCATGATGGACGTGGACAACGCAAGCCCGGCCGGGGATTACTACCTCGAACTGTCCAATGGCAACGGCCCCATCGCCTGGTGGTCGGCCGCCGTCGACTGCTATCTCTACGGCGAGGCGTACCAAAACGGCCAACCCGTCGCCGGTGACCGCTCTGTCTTCGCACGACCAGCCGAGGGCACGATGCAAGACATCCGTGACTTCTTCACGTTCCGCAAGCCCGAGCCCTCGTACATCGTCGGCCCGTCCGGCCCCAATCAGTGGGGCTGGCTGGAGGACTATCCACAACACGTCTTCCGCGACGACCAGAACCATGCCGAGCAGGTCGCTGTCGGCGTCGCTCAGAATCTCGTCGACGGTCGGCTGGGAGCGATGAGCGAGCCCCACGCCCAAGGGCGCAGCTTCCACGATGAGACGCTGCCTGCGGGAACCGAGCAGACAGCGCTCGGCCTCAACATGCAGGAACAATGGGAGCGCGCGCTCCAACTCGACCCTGAGTTCATCTTCATCACGGGCTGGAACGAGTGGGTCGCACAACGGTTCGACCCCGAGACCAAACCGATCCCCGACGCCCAGGGGGAGGTCATCTTCTATGACCAATTCGACTGGGAACACAGCCGGGACATCGAACCGATGGTCGGCGGCCACACTGACTCGTACTACTACCAGATGGTCGCCAACATCCGCCGTTTCAAAGGCGCTGATCCGACGCCGGTCGCGTCCGGGCCGACCACCATCGCGCTCGACGGCTCGTTCACCGATTGGGCCGGCGTCCAGCCAGAGTTCCGCGACCATGCCGGAGACACCGCACATCGCCGGTCTTCAGGCTGGGGCGATGCCGGCGTCTATACCAACGACAGCGGCCGCAACGACATCGTGGCAGCCAAAGTCGCACGAGACGCGACCACCGTGTACTTCTACGTCAAGACTGCCGCCCCGATGACCGCACACACCGACCCCAACTGGATGATGCTGTTCCTCGACACCGACGGGGACGTCGCCCATGGTTGGGAGGGCTTCGACTTCGTTCTCAACAGGACCGTCAAGAGCTCCAGCCAGACCGTCCTGGAACGCAGCACAGGCGGCTGGAACTGGACGCCTGTCGGCACCGTGTCGTACCGGCAGACGAGCAACGAGATGGAGATCGCCGTTCCACGCAACCTCCTCGGGCTCGCCCAGGATCCCATCACGCTTGATTTCAAGTGGATCGACAACATGCAACACGACGGCGACATCTTGGACACCATCAGCAACGGCGACGCGGCGCCCAGTGGACGTTTCCGCTACCGCTACCGGACCGTCTGACCGGCGTCTCGGAGCGTTGATCGCACGTTCGGGGAGGCGTAGAGTGGATCGCTACCCATTTCGAAGGAAAATCTGTGGATCCACTCCTCGAGCGCGAGCTGGCAACAGAGCAAGCCCACGTCGATCTTGTTTATCAATACCTCGGTCACGCTACGTCCTCGGCCCGCGTCGTCGCCAAGACAGGCCAACAAATATTCCAGTCCGACCGTGAAACCTACGTCCGGGAAGAAGACGGCACCGCCCTGTTCGAACGCGACGCGTTCGCCTATCAGGCCGCCAAACGACTGGCCATGCTCGACGCCGAGCACGAAGGCCTCGTGTTCGGACGTCTCGACCATGTGGATGGTGAAATTCGCTACATCGGACGCATCGGCGTCCGCGACGAGGAGTACGAACCGCTCGTCATCGACTGGCGGGCGCGCGCAGCCGAGCCGTTTTACCGGGCGACGCCGACCAACCCCATGGAGGTCGTCCGTCGCCGGGTGTTGCGCTGCCGCAATGATCGCGTGATCGGCATCGAAGACGACCTGCTCGACGCCTCGGCCCGAGGCGACCTGCCGATCATCGGCGAAGGCGCCCTCATGGCCGCGCTGAGCAGGGCTCGCGGCCCCCAGATGCGCGACATCGTCGCGACCATCCAGGCCGAGCAGGACGAGGCCATCCGAGCCGACTACCGCGGAGTGACGGTGATCTCCGGCGGCCCCGGCACCGGCAAGACCGTCGTGGCGCTGCACCGCGCCGCCTACCTGCTGTATTCGAACCGCCGTCATTTCGAACGCGGCGGCATCCTCGTCATCGGCCCGAGCACACTCTTCATGAACTACATCGAACGCGTACTGCCGTCGCTCGGCGAAGATTCGGTGACGCTGAGGTCGATGGGCGGCGTCGCGTCCGACATCCTGGGGTTCGTCGCGACCCGCGTCGATCCGCCCACCGCCGCCCTCGCCAAGGGCAGCCTGCGCATGCTGCCCCTGTTGAACCGACTCATCTCGTTGCCAACCGCTGACCGTGCCGACGCGCACCTGCGCGTCACGTTGAGGGGCGAGGTGCTGTCGCTGGACGCCGCCATGCTGCGCCGCATCCGCAAAGACGTGCTGACCAGATTCAAGGCCAACCTCGGCAAGGGCGAGGCGGAGAAACAGGTGCTCAGCGCCCTGTGGGCGCGAGTGCCCGACGACATCGACCTCGATCCCGAATTCGACTTCGACCAGTTCTGCGACGCGATCACGTCCCAGGCCGCCTATCGCGAGTTCATGCGGTCGTGGTGGGGCCCGCTCACCCCGACGGACGTGTTGCGCCGCCTGGCCGACCCGACGGTCACCCGGCAGGTGTCCGACGGCATCCTGAACGCCACCGAACAGTCTGCGCTGGTGGAGAGCTACACGAACGACGACTGGTCGGTGGCAGACGTCGCCCTGCTGGACGAACTCGCCAGCCTGCTGGGCACGCCGGAGCCGGAGGCCAGCGACGATGACGACTCGTTGTTCCTGATGGACGGCGCCGACCCCCGCGACATGATCACCACCACCCGTCACGAGATCGTCACGACGGCCGACCTCTTGACCGACCAGCGCACGCCGGCCGACCCCAACGACGATCCGTTCGACACCTTCGCGCACGTTCTCGTGGACGAAGCGCAGGACCTGTCACCGATGCAGTGGCGGATGGTGCGCCGCCGCGGCCTGCAGGCGAGTTGGACGATCGTCGGTGACGCCGCCCAGTCGAGCTGGCCGGACGTCGGCGAGGCCCAGGAAGCGCTCAACCATCTGATTGGCACTGCCCCGCACCGGGAGTTCCGGCTCTCCACCAACTACCGCAGCCCGGCTGAGGTGTTCGAGCTGGCGGCCGCCTTCGTCCGGCGGTCGTTCCCGGACGCGGAGATACCGACCGCCGTCCGGTCGACGGGACACCAGCCCGACCTGCTGGTCACCGACGACCTGAACGCCACTCTGGAGGAGCAGATCGCCAGGCTGGCGGGGCTTGTCGAGGGCACGATCGGCGTCATCGTGCCGCCGTCGCGTGCCGCTGACGTCGCCCAGACGCTCGTCTCCTCACCAGCGGCAGCGGCCGCTGACGGCCGGGTGAGCGCCGTCAGCCCGTTGGGAGCCAAGGGCCTCGAATACGACGCGGCGATCGTCGTCGACCCGGACGGCATCGTCGCGGAGTCCCCCGCCGGCGAACGCGTGCTGTACGTCAGCCTCACCCGACCCACCCAGCGGCTCGTCACGATCGATGTGGGTGAGCGCGGACACTGGCGCGAGGGGTTGGAGTTTCCTGCCTAAGTCGGTTCTCAAGCTCTTTCTCGAGAGCGACAGACAGCGGGATCAATTGAATAAATGAGCCGCTTACTGGCGTACAGGTTATAGTCAACAAATATGCGAAATATGCGCCACCCGAGCAATCCGCCTAGACCCTCATCGTGCGTCTCATCACTGGAGGCTCACGGCTTGTCAGCGTAACATCGCTACATCACCGTCACAAGTCCTCGAAGAAGTCATCATCTACTTTATAGACCGTCGTAACAGATTCTGGTTGGACACCAACACCGTTATTGACCATTAGCCGGACAAGCTACTGACCGTCGATCAACTCGATGCGGAACGTGCTTCGTCCTGCTGTGTCGCGAGCCCCTTTGGTGAAAGTTGACGTCGTGATAAAAACGCCTCTATCACCATGACTTTTACTCAATGCCCCCATGAATGCTTGAATGTCCTTGGGCTGGACTGGCCCACCTGTGAAACGCTTCGCCTGTAAGTAGATTCGATCCAAACCCAGCGGATCTTGGCTGATGATCCCATCGATACCGCCATCACCCGAGGCGGTGGTGGCCTGTAACGACCCGTCCTTCCCGTAACCCATTGCGCCAAGAACTCGGAGAACTAAGCGCTCAAAGGCGTACGGATCAACGGTCATAAGTCTTTCCAGTAAATCAGCCTCTAAAGTCGAGCGAAGCTCGCTGGCAGCATTCTCGATGACCTCTTCCGGCGCCTCGCCCAACACGCTGACCGATATGCCTGAATCTGCGTCATGCGGCAAACTTCGCCGCTTAGATTTTCTCACGAAGTCCAGGTATTCAGGAAACTCAGTCAGTCGCGATTCGGTTACCGGCATTCCTTCAGCGAGCAGTTTACGACCCCGATCGGAAATCGCATAGGTACCACGTTTCGGCCTTTCGACAGCACCCGCTTTCCTTAAGTAGGTAGCTGCCCAACCAATCCTGTTCTTGTAACGTGGCTACCCAGAACGAATTGCTTCGCGCATTTCGGCATCTCCGAGACCCATATCCTTGGCGACCATCCCATATAGGTCAGCCAACATGAGCGGGCTCCTGTCTCCCAATGCCCTGAGCACAGGCGTCATGTATTGATCCCACGTCGGCGAAGCGCTATCACTCATGTTCAATTCCTCTTTCGAACTCCCATAATTGGGTCAGGTCATCGGCTTCCTGGTCAAGAGCCGCTTGCTGATCATGGAGTCGCCGCGCATCAGTAAACGAAGCCCACTTCTGATCCACCAACGTCTGGATCTTCTCATGGGACACCTGCCCCGCGCCGGCGAGCAGCGGGTAGCTGTTTGCCACCAGGAGCCGGTCGGTGACGTCGACCCACTGGTCCATCGTCGTCACCAGATGACGTTCCGCCTGCCCATCGGCGAAAGCCAAGAACTGCTCGACCAGACGATTCAACGAGGCCAACTCGTCGTCGTTCAGGTAGTTTTTCGCCACAGTCGCGTCTAACTTGTGCGGGCGTTCGGTCGACCAACTGGTCAGCCCGAACGAAGGCGACCCTGGGTCGATCCGCTCGGCGATCAACTCCGCCGCCGTATGCTCGGTCACTGCAAACAGCAACTTATTTTGGATCGTGGCGAAGAACTGCTTAGCCACATCGGCAGACTTGTCGTAGTCGACACTCGTCTGAGCGAACAGGTCGCGCACCTTCTGATAGAAGCGCTTCTCCGACGCCCGAATCGCCCGGATACGCCGAAGGAGTTCATCAAAGTAGTCGATACCGCCCGGGTTCTCCAGACGCTCATCGTCGAGAGCGAAGCCCTTCTGGATGTATTCGCGGAGCACTGTGGTCGCCCAGATTCGGAATTGCGTGGCCACCCGGCTGGTCACCCGGTAGCCAACAGAGATGATCATGTCGAGGTTGTAGTGGGCGACCTGACGGCGCACCTGGCGGACACCTTCAGATCGAACTATTAAGAAATCCTGAATAGTTCGATCACGCTCAAGTTCGCCTTCGGCCAAGATGTTCGTGATGTGCATGCTGATGTTGGGCACGCTCACCCCGAACAGCTCCGCCATCTGGGCTTGAGTCAGCCAGACGGTCTCACCGTCGAACCGGACGTCAAGGCGCGTTCGCCCAGCAGCATCCTTGTAGACGATGAACCGTCCAGCGGGAACAGCACTGGTCACTTCTTTGCTCATGGGTTGACTCCTGGATCAACAATCGAACTTACATTCGATTTACCTCCAGCATGACGACCCCCTCTGACATTTTCCGCCTGCCCGCCAGCCGCCGAGTCCCTTCGGAAAGCCCCACGCGTGGCGACCACGCTCAGCACGAGCAGAACGATGCCGCCGGCGACGCCGAGGTCGTCGATGGCGTGTTGCCACCAGGTGTAGGTGAACTCGACGCCGCCGGCGTGCGGCAGCAGCCGCCACAAAGCGAGGACGACCCACGCGCAGTAACCGAGCCCATACCAGCGGAACCAAGCCGGCAGCCGGACGGCGCCAAAGAGCGCGACGGCGAGCGGCACCACCCACACGTAGTGGTGGGACCAGGCGATCGGCGAACCGACCAGACTGGATATGCCGGCTAAACAGATGCCGAGCGCTGGCCGCCCGACCCGGCTCATGCCGATGGCGGCGAGCACCCCGAGCACGATGACGACCACGCTGCCGGCGAGCGCCGCAGCGGAGAGCCCCGGGTTCGGTACCCCACCCGACAGACGGGTCGTGGCGCCGATGATCGATTGGTTCGTGTAGTACTGCAAGCTGCCGTTCGTGCCGGTGTCGCCGTGCAGCAGCCCGGCCCAATACTGGAGGGACGCCTGCGGCAACGCGATGACGCCGATGATGCTCGCCACAACGAACGCGCCGAAAGCCGTCCAGGCGGCCTTGCGCCGTCCCGAGAAGAAGTCCGCGACCGCGATGACGGCAGGCGTCAGTTTCACCGCTGTCGCCAGGCCGGTGAGCCAGCCGCTCGGCAAGACACGTTCACGGAAGTAGCGCGGGCCGTCGATCTCGCCGAGCACGACGAGGGCGACGATGACGATGCCGAGCTGCCCGTAGCCGATGGTCTCTCGCACTGGCTCAACGATGAGCACGCAGGCCAGCGCCGCCACCGACAGCCGCCAGCCGTGCAGGTCGAAGCGCCGCAGGATGGCGGCGAGCAGCACGACGCACAGGGCCGTCCACGCCGCCGCCAGCGCCCCGAACGGGATCCACGACAGCGGCACGGCGAGCAGCGCGGCGAACGGCGGATAGATCCAGGGCAGCTCGTCCAGTCCGGTAAAGGGCTGCCCGGACGCGACGAGCGCCCCCGTCCGCTGGTAGACCTCGAGGTCGACGAGCCCGGACGGGTCCCAGGTCGGCCACCAGCCCCCGATGCCCGGGCCGTCTCGGAACTGCGTGATAGCCGGGATGATCGCGAGCGCCACGACGTACGCGGGCAGCACGACGAGAAAACCGTGGCCGATGCGCCGTGCGTTCATCTGAGTCCTTTCGTCCGCCCGCCAAGGCTACTCGGGCTAACTCAGCACGCTTTAGTCCTCCGCGGCGTCACCCCACAAGGCTAGATGATGCCGCACCGTCGCCCACCGACGCGCTGTCGACTCAGGCGACGCCGACGTGGTGTTTCCTTCTGTCCACCAAAGCCCCGATCAGCATCACCACAGCAAAGACGATGAGGTAATACACGACGGCCATCTGATGGGAGAAACAAGCAGCGACGATCATGAAAATACATCCCACAATCGCCAGCACCGGCATGATGAAACGCTTGAACGCGCCGAGATCGCGCTCCTTCTTCATCATCATGATGAAGATCGGGATATACAGCGCATAGATTGTCACGATGGGCAGCTCAGAGGTGTCGAAGCTGAAAGGCCCAAACCACGGCGCGTTGCCGCCAACGGTGGTGATAACGGCGCCGTAGAAGTACAGCAGCCAGAACCCGGCCAGAAGTAGGCCGAAGACGCCGGAGTTCGTCGGCATGTTCGTCGGCTTGTCAATGGAGCCGAACACGTCCGGCCTCGGGCCCCTGCCCCGAGCCGACAGGGCATAGAGGCCACGCACGCCGCCCAGCATCAACCCGTTGAGGGTGCCCAAGCAGGAGATGACGACGAAGACGAAGAGCACCACGCCCGCACCCTGCGAGAACACCGCCTCGAAGGCCAACTTGGCCCCGGCCTCGCCGCCGGCCATCATGGTCTCGTTGGGCACTGCGCCCGCCAAACCGATGTAGTACAGGATGTAGACGACCATGACGATGAGCGCGCCGAACAATAGCGCCTTCGGCAAATTCTTCTTGGCGTCTTTCAACTCCGCATTGATGCTGGTGGCGATGATCCAGCCCTCGTAGGCGAAGGCCGTCGCGACGACAGCGGTGAACAGCAAGTTGATCGTCGGGGAATCGGAGACGGTCACCACCTGGCTGAAGTTTTGGACGGTCATGCCGTTCGAGAGCCCGACGATGGTTCCGACGATGGCCATCAACAGCAAGGGGACCAGTTTGATCGCCGTGGCGGAGACCTGGAACTTGCCGGACAGGATCGGCGACAGCACGTTCAATCCATAGCTCGCGACCAAGAAGAAAGCGGCGATCGCCATGCATGACCCGCCCGAAATGTCCCAGCCCAAGAGAACACAGGTGTAGCGAGCGCAAATCCAGGCCAAGACGGAGGTGAGCGTGGGGTAGTAGATGATCGCCATGAACCAGCCCACAAAGTAGCCATATTTGGGACCGAGGGCGGCTTCCGCGTAGTCGACGACGCCGTTGACGTTCTCATACTTGGTCGCCATGACCGCAAACGTGTAGGCGCAGGCGACCATGATCAGTCCGCCGACGACCCACGCCAGGATCCCGAGCGGCAAGTTCCCGCCGGTCGCGTTCAGAATCTTTTCGGCCTTGAAAAAGACCCCACTGCCGACCACGATCCCGACCACCATCGCGATGGCGGTCACCAGCCCATAACGCTTTTGTAGCTTTTGTTCCATCATCTATTCCATCTGAATCCTGTGGACCACATCCACACACGCTCATGTTGGGGTCGCAACACCTTCGAAGCACGTTCCGACGTCTGACGTAGTCTGCCAGGGTTCGAATCGGTGGAATCCGAACGTCCGAAGGGCGAACCAAACACACCGCACGCGTCTCTTCACGCGCACCTGACCAGACGGCGCGATATCGACCACCGTGGTCATGCCCAGGCCTGAATCGAACCCGGCGGATTCGATTCAGGCCACGACACTGCCGTCACAGAACTCCTGCCAACCGATAGGCTCGGTTGGTGCCGATCTTTGACTCGCGAAAACCGCTCAACGCCGCTTTCACCGACGCCATCGGAAACACCCTGCGGTTGACGCTCGACGCCCGGCGCACCGGCGGCGCCGCCGACACGCTCATCGATGTGGCCGACAGCCTCGCCCGCGGCGGCAAGCGGCTGCGCCCGGCCTTCTGCGCCTGGGGCTATCTCGCGGTCAGCCCGGCGCCAACCGCCCCCGCGCCACTGCTGAGCGTGGCGGCGAGCCTGGAATTGTTGCACCTCAGCGCGCTCGTCCACGACGACGTGATGGATAGTTCGGCCAGTCGACACGGCCAGCCAGCCGCCCACGTCCAGCTGGCCGCAGCGCACCGGGCATATGGCTGGCACGGTGACGCCGACGCGTTCGGCAGGGCGGGCGCCATCGTGCTCGGGGATCTCCTCGCGACCTGGTCGGCCGACCTGGCGGAGACCGCCTTGCCCGCGGCCGAGTTGCCAGCACAGGCCCGCGTCGCGGCTGGCGAGCCGGACACGGACGTCCCCGACCGGAAGAACGTCACGAGCGCGCGCGACCTCCTGACCGCCGTCCGCACCGAAGTCAACGTGGGGCAATACCTGGACGTCCTTGCACAGGCCCGCGACCCGCACGAGGCCCGCGCCAACTCCGAGGTCGTTATGGCGCTCGTGCGGCAGGTCGTCGAGACCAAGACGGCGCTCTACACGGTGATCCGCCCGCTTCAAATCGGGGCGGTGCTGGCCGGTGGCGACGCCGCGCTGCTCGACGGGCTCGCGGCGTTCGGCTCACCACTCGGGTACGCCTTTCAGCTCCGCGACGACCTGCTCGGCGTCTTCGGCGATCCAGCCCGCACCGGCAAGCCGGCGGGCGACGACCTCCGTGAGGGCAAACTGACTGTGCTCGTGGTCCACGCGATGAGCCACGCGTCCGACACGGACGCCGATCGCCTCGCAGCCGTGCTCGGGCGACGCGACGCCACACCGGCCGACATCGACGAGGCCCGCGCCATCATCCGCCGTTCGGGCGCCCAGGCCGCCGTGGAAGCCGACATCGCCGCCGCCAAGGACGAAGCGCTCCACGCTCTGGCCGCCTGTCCGATGCGGGACGACGCCCGCTGGGCGCTCACCGTCCTCGCCAACATCGCCGTCGATCGGGCGGCCTGACCGCCGTCGCCACCCCCAGGCCGCCCATCGCCGGAAGGCATGATCGGGAACGACTTTATTTGCGTGCCACCAACGAAAAGGCGAGCGGGCACATCGTCCGCAAGGGTTCAGGCAACCAGTAATCTCCGGCTTGTCCGGGGGATGGCGCCTCGTCGTCTCCCACTTGTTCCAGCCAAGGCAGTGGCTTCCAGGGCAACGTTTGATGTTCTTGAAAATCGAGAATCGTCAGCCCAGCTTTCAGCAGGGAGCCGATGATCTCAGCCAAGCTATGGGCCCAGTCGTAGGTGTTCCCTGGTATCGGGACATCCGCCGAATAGTCTTCTTCCGATTCGTCCACGATGGGCCCGCAATTGAAATAGGGCCAGCCAAGGCGCAGATCGCCGACAGGCGTGTGCTCGTCCAAGGCCAGCGCCATCGGATGCGTCTCCCGGACGAAGAAGACGCCGCCCGGTCTGAGCAGGCCAGCGATCAGGCGGGCCCACTCCCCCAAGTCATCGAGCCAATTCAGCACGCCAATCGACGTGTACACCACGTCAAACGTGCGCCCGCACAGCACGTCGGCGGCGTCAGCGATAGTTGATTGCACGTAGTCGATCTCGACACCGGCTGCCGCGCTGAGTTCGCGGGCAACGACCAACGACTGCTCGGACATGTCCAACCCCGTCATGCGTGCGCCCAGCCGGGCCCACGACAAGGTGTCCGTCCCGATATGGCACTGCAGGTGGATCATGTCGAGCCCGGCGACCGACGGCACGAACGGCGCCAACAGCCGCGCATCCTCCTGAGCCCCCGACGACAAACCTGCCGGATCGGCGGCCAGCGACGCCGCGTCGTAAGACTCCCGATGCAACGGCGCCGCCTTGTCCCAATAGGCACGGTTCGCTTCGACATACTCGCTGTTATGAGCGTTCATATCCATCTCCTCCATTGCGCCGCAAGTGCGCTATATCGTCACGGGCGTCTATAGGCTTCTGACCGATGAACAATTTCCATCGCGACGATGACAAAGCGGGCACCGATAAGGCCACAGATGATTCGATAATCGCCAACCCGATAACGCCACAGACCGACTAGCTGCCCTGTCAGCGCTTTTCCGCGGGTTCTTGGATCATCAAGCTCCGTGATAGTTTCCAGGTAGCGCAAGATGCGTCCAGCGGAAGCCTTGTCAAGCTTTTTAAGCTGCTTGGCCGCTGATGGTGAATATTCAATCGTCCAGGCCAAGGCTGCGCCTTATCTCATCGTGGGTCACCGTCTGAACACGACCAGCCTTGATGTCTTCCCATTCTTGAGCGATGCCATACTCCCATTCCATGGCATCAATGGAGCGCTCCATGGCCTCACGAATATAGGTGGCCTTGCTGCGCCTCGTCCGGCGCGCCAACTCGTCGTAGCGCGCTGCCAGTTCCTCAGGTACGCGGATCGCGGTCACTGCACTCATGTTTACAACGGTAACACGTGCAGTCACTCGTCGCTGAGGTCGTTCGTCACCTGCCGTGCCGCCTGTGAGGCGATGACGCACATCACGGCGACGAACACCACGGCGCTGACGATGAACCAAGCGAACTCGACCCAGCCCGCCACCGACGGGACGACGCCCAACAGCAGCAGGAGGAGCGCCCCCACCGCCAGGGAGCCAATCGCCAAGGGCCACAGATACCGCTTGGCGGCGGCGTGGCCCGCCACCCACGCCTCGTCGCTGGCCATCGTCGCCGGTAGGCGAATGCCCACGAGGCCGTTGCGTCGGGCGTCCGGCTGGCTCCCGACGATGCAGACACCGACCATCGCCGCGTCGATGACAATCAGTGCCCCAAACATCAAAAGCGCCATCATGACGTCGTCGGACATGCCTCTACCCATACCTTTCAACAGACGCCCTCGTCAGAGCGACTGTGGACACGACAAACGTTATCCACAGTCGACCAACCTCATGACCACGTCAACTCCTCGTTGTTCAGACTACGAGCATGACAGCGCCACTCATCGTTCTCACCCAACTCGACAGGCTTCGCCCGGCCTTTGTCTCGACGCACGCGACGGGACCAAGGCACCTCGCCAAGGTGACGGTCGCGTCCATCACCAGCGCCATCCGAGGCCTCAGCGGCGAAGTGCGGCTGGGCCCGGGCAACGACCTCGGTCATGACTGCGCCACCAGTTGTGACCACAACGTCGGAGACGATCCAGAAGGACAGTCCCTACCTGGACCTGGTTTAGTAAACTAGGACCATGTATGAGCAAGTGAACGTGCAGCAGGCGAAAGCGAATCTGTCGCGACTGCTGGTGTCCGCCGAAAATGGCAACCACGTGGTCATCGCTCGGAACGGACACCCGGTGGTGCAACTCACCCCGGTGCCCCGCGACGACAAACGCACTCTCGGCTTCATCCCAGGCGCTGTTTCTGACGAGGTGCTTCGCCCGCTCGGGACCGACGAATTGGGCGAGTGGGGCTAGCATGCGTCTCCTGCTCGACACGAATGCCTTTCTCTGGGCGATCAGAGAACCGAGCAAGCTATCGGCCCGGGCCGGCGACGCGCTCGTCGACCGTGGCAACAAACTCATCGTGCCGGCCTTGGTGCCGTGGGAACTCGCCATCAAGCACCGCCTGGGCAGGCTGCCTGAAGCCGGCCCCGTCATCGCCGATTACGCCGCCGTCCTCCTGCGTCTTGGGGCCACGTCGTTGCCCGTCACCCACACCCACACATTGCAGGCTGGCCTGCTCGACTGGGACCACCGCGACCCGTTCGACCGCCTGCTGGCCGCCACCGCCATCATGGAGGGCCTCCCCATCGTCAGCAAGGACCAGGTTTTCGACGACCTGCCCGACGTCACCAGAATCTGGTGACCACGCGCCACAAAACCAGACCGAACGCACCGGTGCCCCGCCAGCCGCAGCCGACGGGGCACCGTGTGTCTCGGTGACGTCGTTCCCTACACGCCGAACTTCGCGCGGCGGATGATCTCACCGTCGGTGAAGTTGGCCGAGGGCACGTGGCCCGGCAGCGGAACGATGCGCTCGTGGATGGCGTCCACGATGGTCGACGCCTGCGGGAAGAACAGGCTCTCCAACTCGGGCGCCGGGGTGATGTGGTTGCGCGAACCGACCACCACGACCGGCGCGTCCAACGAATCGAACGCCAGATCCTGCACCGTCGAGGCGACCGTCTGCAGGAACGAACCCCGCTCCACCGCGTCGGAAGCGAGCACCAGCCGGCCCGTCTTGCGGACGGACGCGAGCAGCGGCTCATAGTCGAGCGGCGCGAGGAAACGCAGGTCGATGACCTCCGCCGACAGGCCGTACTTCTCCTGCAGGATGTCGGCCGCCTCCATGGCCGGGTAGAGCGTCGCCCCAATCGTCGCGATCGTGACATCCGTGCCCTCGCGGCGCACCACGGGCTCGCCCTCCGGCGTCTCGTAGTAGCCCTCGGGCACGCCACCGGGCTCGAACTCCTCGCCCTTGTCGTACAGCTTCTGCGACTCGAGGAAGACGACCGGGTCGGTGCCGGCCAGCGCCAGGTTGAGCATGCCCTTGGCGTCCGTCGGCGTGGCCGGGAAGTAGACCTTGAGGCCCGGGATGTGCGCGACGAGGCTCGACCAGTCTTGCGAGTGCTGGGCGCCGTACTTGTTGCCGACGCTCACGCGGATGACGAGCGGCATCTTCAGCAGGCCGGCCGACATCGACTGCCACTTGGCGGCCTGGTTGAAGATCTCGTCGCCAGCGCGGCCGAGGAAGTCGCAGTACATCAGCTCGACGACCGCGCGCCCGCCGGACAGGGCGTAACCGACGCCGGCGCCGACGATGGCGGCCTCCGAGATCGGCGAGTTGAACAGCCGCCGGTACGGCAGCAGCTCGGTCAAGCCGCGGTAGACGGAGAACGCGCCGCCCCAGTCGCGGTTCTCTTCGCCCCAGGCGGCCATCGTCGGATCGATGGTGAAGCGGTGCGCCATGGCCTCGAACAGGCCATCACGGAACTGGAACATGCGCAGCTTGGAGACCGGCTTGCCGTCGGCGTCCTTGGATGTGCGAATCTTCTTGGCGAGCGCCTGCACCCGCGGGTTCTCGGCCAACGGCTGCGACAGCTCGGGCTCGCCTTCCGCGAACGCCTCGACATGGCCATTGGAGTACATCTTCGACTCGATGTAGGCCGCGTCCACGCGCGGGCACGCCGTCTCGTCGGTGGCGAGGGCGAGCACCTTCGTCAACCGCTCGATGACGTGCGCCTGCAAGTCGTCGACGCCGGTTTGCGTCATGACGTTGTGCTCGACGAGCAGCTGCGAGAACGCGTTGATCGAGTCGACGTTCTGCCAGGCCTCGACCTCCTCGTGCGTGCGATAGCTGGAGGCGTCGGACGGCGAGTGTCCCGAGATGCGATAGGTGATGGTGTCGAGCAGGACGGGCCCCTGCCCGGCCAGCAAGAGCTCCTTCTTGCGACGGACCGCGTCGGCCACGGCCAGTGGGTTGTAGCCGTCGACGCGCTCGGCGTGCATCGCCGCCGGGTTCACACCGGCGCCCACGCGGGCGAGGATGT
>QMCE01769555.1_pt1 | contig 29561 bp, 30 predicted proteins | sample 1821851 | NCBI WGS metagenome assembly QMCE01 (sample SAMN09453174, study PRJNA476694) | Termite gut metagenome, whole genome shotgun sequencing project. | isolation source: worker | host: Odontotermes sp. | place: South Africa:Pretoria | collected 2016-01-28 | reverse complement strand
GCCGCCATGCCCTACAAGCCAAGCCCCGAAATCTCCACGGGAATGCTTTTCAATATTGTTGCAGCTTAATAGAAATAAATTTCCATTGCATTCTGTTTTTTATATACGACAACTCTTGCATATTTCAGTTATTTCGTGATACAATTATACCGTGAAAATAATTGATGCTTTCCTCTTGATGATTCAAACACACTTCACGCAATCAAGCAATTTTATAAACCGTCAGATCCTTGTCAAGGTCTTTGTAAAATATTTTTTCCTTTTTGTGTATGTTTCCTCGTTTTTGGATATGGAACCATTCGGTTTTAACATATCTAAAGCCCTTGAGGGCTTTAATCAACTATGATTAGTTCCCCAAAACAGGGGCAAATTAGTCATGAAAAAAAGGAGTTCTAATATGAAGAACTTGCTTAAATCTTTTGGGATGATTGCATTAATAGCAATCATCGGTTTTTCTTTCGTTGCTTGTGAGAATCCCGGCGGCGGCGGTGGCGGCGGTGGCGGTCCTACGCTCACTATCACCGGTCTTGATGATTATAACGACAAGTATATTATCGTTATGGGTTCCGTATTCGCCGCTAACAAAATTCCTTCTCTTATGAATTATGGTTCTGGGAATTTAACTGGCGGCAAGATTTCCGGCGGAAAAGTGTCGTTGAAAACATTTGTACTATCCGGGGCTAGTCTGAAGGCATATAGCGGAAGTGATCAAGATGTTAATCTTATAGTTAGAATTTTTAATACCGCTGAAATAAACTTAGCAGATACCCCAGTTGCTAATAAATCTATCACCGTAGATTTTACGAATGGATCCGGCAATTGTGTTTATTAAAAAAATAATCAATTCTCAATAACAGAGAAAGTACTTGTTACGGTTTGTAAAGGATATTGCAAACCGTAACAAGCATGAAAAAAGAAGCGGTCTGAAATCTCCACGGGAATGCTTTTCAATATTGTTGCAGCTTAAGCTTAAAAACAATCTCGTTTTCCCCAACATACTTGTGCGGTTCATACGCCTTGACCAATGATACCCAAGACATTAACATTAAAATAGTACGTTATCGTAAGGAGAATTTGATGACAAGTTATGGTGAAATAGGACTCGTAAACACAAAAGATATGTTTGCGAAGGCGATAAAAGGCGGATATGCAATTCCTGCATACAATTTTAATAACATGGAACAGATGCAGGCCATTGTTCAGGCTTGTGTGGAAACAAAATCTCCGGTTATTCTTCAGGTTTCTTCGGGAGCTAGGAAGTACGCGAACCAGACCCTGCTGAGATTCATGGCCCAGGGCGCCGTTCAGTATGCCCGTGAATTGGGTTATGATATTCCGATAGTTCTGCACCTGGACCACGGCGACAGTTTTGAACTCTGCAAAGACTGCATCGAAACCGGTTTTTCCAGCGTGATGATCGATGGGTCACATCTCCCTTATGAAGAAAATGTTGCCCTGACCAAAAAAGTCTGCGAGTTTGCCCATTCACGGAAAGATTATGTTACCGTTGAAGGGGAACTCGGCGTTCTCGCGGGCGTGGAAGACGATGTTTCTTCCGAACATTCTCACTATACCCAGCCGGAAGAAGTTGAAGATTTTGTAAAAAAGACCGGCGTTGATTCTTTGGCTATTTCGATTGGAACGAGCCACGGCCGCGCCAAGTTCAAGCCCGAACAGTGTACGAGGGACGCTAACGGCATCCTCATTCCCCCTCCCCTGCGTTTCGATATTCTTGAAGAAATCGAAAAACGGATTCCCGGATTCCCCATCGTTCTTCACGGATCGTCTTCCGTTCCGATTGAATATGTCAAGATGATTGAAAAATACGGCGGAGTCCTCAAAGATTCGGTCGGAATCCCCGAAGAACAGCTTCGTAAAGCCGCAAAAAGCGCGGTCTGCAAGATCAATATCGATTCCGACGGACGTCTTGCCATGACGGCCCTTATCCGCAAAGTATTTGCCGAAAGTCCCGAAGAATTCGATCCCAGAAAATATTTAGGCCCCGCGAGAGACGAGCTCAAAAAGATGTATATGCACAAAAACATCAATGTTCTGGGTTCCGCCGGACAGGCATAATTAGTTTATCGATCAAAAAGAAAAGGCTGTTCGAGGATTGTTTCCCGGACAGCCTTTTTTAGCGTATGATTCTTAGGGCGGTTCGTTTACCTTTTGAAACTTTTAACAAAAAGCATTCCGGTATGGATAGTCATTGGTACAAGGCTTATTCCGAATAAGATGTATCCCAGAATATCGTTTTGGCGGTAAAGAGCCCAATAGGCCGTTGCCGCGGCAAGGGGCAGAAGGACCGCTCCAACGATGCAAAGAATCATCGCCGATCTTTTTACTTCTGGTATCATTTTGATAAAAAACCGGAATCCCACGGCAAGACCAATCCACAAAAGCGGAACCACCACGAGGTACAAAGGTCCTGAGCCGGGACCGGCGGTTAACGTTTGAAAAACAGAGAAAGGAATGCTCCACAAAAGCAAAAAATTGGCGGGATTTATCGTCGCGGAAAAAAACTTTAAAAACCTGAAAAGCAGGCATACCGCCAAAGCTGTTATCACCGGGAAAACAATAACATCGACAAAGCCGATCACCCATTGAAGAAACCCGAATTCTCCGGAAGTGATTAAAGGACTTGTAAAATAGTGAACGGCAGCCGCAATGCTCCCCAGGATGACAGCCCAGATTCCTCCGGTGCTGACCTCATTTTCATCAGAAAGAGACTTCCAGAACAAGAAAAAAACCAAAGGCGCGGCAAGACAAAACAGACTCATATTAGCACTCTAACACGGGAAATGCCGAAGCCGCAAGCATAGAAAAACAGCTTCTTGCATAAAAAAATCTCCTTGACAATTTTAATGTATAAATATACACTCTTATGTATGACATGGGCCGCAAGGTTTAAGCATCATTATCATCACCATTTTCTCACGACTTGAGGTCCGGCATCTTCATTTTGGATGTTGTAATCGGTTAGGTTGCCGTGGACTCTCTTGAGACCACGGCTTTTTTTTGTACTGCGAAGGAGAGTATCATTATGGAAAAATTACGCATTCTCATTCCGAAAGGAAGAATATTTGAAAGTATTTCAAAACTGTTTTCCGAGGCGGGTATTCCGGTGAGCCTGGCCGACAGAACCTACAGGCCTGATATTGGAGTCGATTGGCTGGACGCTAAAATTATGAAGCCCCAAAATGTCGGCGAACTTCTGGAACTGGGCAGTCATGACGCGGGATTCACCGGAATCGATTGGATTAAAGAAAACGGTTCCGATGTGGAAGAAGTGATGAATCTGGGTTTTGATAAAGTACGTATTGTCGCCGCGGTTCCGGCGGAGATGAATGAAGAAACGCTTCGTTCACGGACGCTCGTAGTGGCAACCGAATATGCCAATATCGCCGAAGAATGGCTTAAAGCATCGGGCTATAAGTACCGGATTGTCAGGACTTTCGGAGCCACCGAAGTTTTCCCCCCGGATGACGCGGACATGATCATCGACAATACTTCTACCGGTCAGACCTTGAAAGATAACGGCCTTCGGATTATCGCGACAATTATGGAATCGTCCACCCGCTTTGCAGCATCCAAGGCGGCAATGGCCGATCCTGAAAAACGGAGCCGCATTGAAGAATTGGCGATGCTCTTTAAAGCGGTTCTGGACGGCCGCGACAAGGTGATGCTGGAAATGAATGTTACCGAGGAGAATTTTTCAGCATTGGCAGACGGACTCCCTTCCATGAGAAGTCCGACGGTTTCTCCTCTCTACGGTACTGACGGCTTTGCGATAAAAATCGCGGTTAATCGTCAGGAAGTGCCGGCTCTTATTCCGCTCTTAAGAAAGTTAGGAGCAACAGATATTGTAGAATACGAACTGAGAAAGGTGGTGCTTTGATGGAAAAGATTGAAAGAACAGCGGAAATTAAACGGACGACAAAAGAGACCGATATATCAATCGAGCTGAACATTGATGGAAGCGGGAAAACGATTTTGGACTGTCCCATCGGTTTCATGAGCCACATGCTCGACACTTTCGCGGTGCATGGACTTTTCGATATAAAGATGAAAGCCACAGGCGACCTGGAAGTGGATCAGCATCATTTGGTTGAAGACATTGGGATTGTTCTTGGCCAATGTTTCAAACAAGCATTAGGCAAGAGGCAGGGCATCCGCCGGGTTGGGAACTGCATGTATCCTATGGATGAAACGCTTGCAAGATGCGCGGTGGATTTTTCCGGAAGGTCGTTTCTGGTTTTTGACGGCGCGCTCACCGGGATTCCTCTCGTTTCCCAAGATGATACCTTTCAAACCGATGTAATTGAAGACTTCTGGCAGGGATTTGTTTCACAGGCAGGATGCGCGCTTCATCTGGACATACTCCGGGGACGAAGCGATCATCATAAAATTGAGGCGCTTTTTAAAGCCGCGGCGCGGGCCTTAAGAGACGCGTGTGAAGCGGATCCCAGAGCTTCGCTGCGAATACCTTCCGCAAAAGGGACTATTGCGTGACAGGCGTTATTGATTACGGAGCCGGAAATCTGGGGTCTGTTATGAACGCCCTGGAACGGCTTCGTATGAAGGCTTCTTTTGTGCGCGGCCCTGAAGAACTTTCCGTTTCTTCAAGTCCCTACGAAAAAATTATTTTCCCTGGAGACGGCCATTTTGCCACGGCTATGAAATCTCTGGAACGGTCCGGTTACGCCGGCGCAATCCGCGGATGGGTGAAAGCGGATAAACCGTTCTTGGGCATCTGTATTGGGTTACAGCTTCTTTTTGAAAGCAGTGAAGAAACACTGCCGGACGGAAACATTGTTCAAGGTTTATCGCTTATTCCGGGACAGGTAAAAAAGTTTCCCGGCAGAAAGATTCCGCAAATCGGATGGAATCAAACTAAAACAAAACCTGAATCGGCTTTATTTAACGGAATAAAGGATGAGGCTTTTTTCTATTACATTCATTCATATTACGCGGAGCCGAAAAGCGCGGATGCCGTGCTCTGTGAAGCGGAGTATTATCTGCAATATTGTTCGGGTATTGAACAAGGGGCATTGGCGGCTGTACAGTTTCATCCGGAAAAATCCGGGACCGCGGGATTGCGGTTTTTGCAAAATTGGTTAGGAGATAAATGATGCAGGCAAAAAGAATTATTCCTTGTCTCGATGTTGATGACGGACGGGTTGTGAAAGGCGTGAAGTTTGAAGGAATCAGGGACGCGGGCGACCCCGTGGAATTTGCCCGGCGTTACAACGACGACGGCGCGGATGAGCTTACGTTTCTTGACATAGGCGCGTCTTACAAAAGCCGGGCAACCTTGATGGACGTGGTGAAGCGCGTTGCAAAGGAAGTGTTCATTCCGCTTTGCGTGGGCGGAGGTATCCGTACCATAGACGACATGCGCGAAGCCATGAATGCCGGAGCGGACAAAGTTTCGGTTTGTACTTCCGCTTTACGGAATCCGCAATTGCTGAAAGAAATGGCGGAGGCTTATGGAAGCCAGTGCGTGGTTCTTTCCATTGACGCGAAACGGGTCGGACAAGATGAACAAGGCCGCCCGGTCTGGCACGCGTTCGCGAAAGGCGGGCGGGAAGATTCCGGGATCGACGCGGTTGAATGGGCTGTACGTGCGGTAGAATTGGGAGCGGGAGAAATTCTTCTCAATTCAATTGACGCGGACGGAACAGGATACGGTTACGATTTGGAATTATGCAAGCGAGTAATCGACGCGGTGCCGGTACCGGTAATCGCCTCCGGTGGAGCCGGAACTTTGGATCAGATTACAGCCGCGCTGCTCTCGGAAGAACAAGCGCAAGGCGGCCCTTGGGCAAACGCGGACGCGGCGCTTGTCGCTTCCATGCTTCACTTTGGAAAGACTACAATCAAAGAAATAAAATCTCATGCCGAAGCAAAAGGAGTCTGCGTCAGATGGTAATCGCTTCGATAGATGTACAAGGCGGAAAAGTTGTTCAGTTAAAGCAGGGAGCCGAATTGGTTCTTGCGCGCGACAATCCGAAAGAACTTGCAGAAGAATTTAACCGTTATGGAGAAGTCGCGGTGATCGATTTGGACGCCGCGATGGGAAAGGGGGCCAACGACGAACTCATCAAGCCGCTTTTGCGTTTGGCCGAATGCCGGGTCGGCGGCGGAATTAAAACTGTTGAACGCGCGAAAGAACTTATCAGTTTTGGCGCTAAAAAAATTATCATCGGTTCTACGGCGTTCCGCGGTTCAGAAGGATTCGCGGTCAACACCGCCTTTCTTGAAAGCCTGGTAAAAAAAATCGGCAAGGAAAGAATCATTGTCGCGGTTGACGCGCGCGATGGAGAAATTGTCGTGGACGGCTGGAAAACCAAAACCGGCATTTCTTTGATTGACGGAGCCAAAGCCGTTGAACCTTTTGTTTCGGAAATTTTATTTACCTGTGTTGAACGCGAAGGGATGATGAGCGGAACCGATTTAGATCAAATTAAAAAATTGCGCGAATCGGTAACATGCACGATCACGGCAGCCGGCGGAATTACAACGATTGAAGAAATCGAAGAAATTGCGGCGCTCGGCTGTGATGTTCAAATCGGTATGGCTCTGTACACGGGAAAGATTAATCTTGCGGACAGCTTTGTCCGTTCGCTGAACTGGAAAAAAGAAAGCCTCCTTCCGGTGATTGCCCAAACCGAAGACGGTCAAATCCTCATGACAGGATTTGCGGACAAAGAAGCGGTGTCGGAATCGTTTAAGCGCGGAAAACTTTGTTTTCACAGCCGGTCCAGAAACAAACTCTGGATGAAGGGGGAAAATTCCGGCAACACACTCGACATCATCAAACTGAGAACCGACTGTGACCAGGACGCGATCCTTGCGGCAGTCAAGCCGAACGGTCCTGTCTGTCATACCGGAAAATGGTCCTGCTTTGAAACAGACCGGAAATACACATGGGAATATCTGCAAGAGATTGTGACAGAACGTTTTAAAAATCCGGCGCCCGGTTCGTACACCGCGTCTTTAGACGATGAACTTGTCCGGGAAAAAGTGCGGGAAGAAGCCGAAGAAATCTGCACCGCAAAAACGCACGATGAAGTTGTGTGGGAAGCGGCGGACCTTTTGTATTTCATGACGGTTTTAATGACAAGGGAAAAAGTTTCGATTCAAGAAGTGTTTGACGAACTTGATAGAAGGCACAAAAAGTGAAAAGCGATATTTCGCCTTACTGGTCGAACCTGACAAAAAGTTTGAGTCCTTACACACCCGGAGAACAGCCCAAGGAAAGGCGTTACATCAAACTCAACACAAACGAAAATCCGTATCCTCCTTCGCCCTCGGTTATTGCGGCAATCAAAGCCGCGGCGGACGAACGGCTTCGGCTCTATCCTGATCCCGAATCAACTTCTTTGATTCGGGCAATCGCCGAAACATATAACGTAGAGGAAACCCAAGTTTTTGCGGGGAATGGGTCCGATGAAATTCTCGGCCTTGCCTTTGCGGCTTTTTTTAATCAGGCTGATGAAGAAAAAGCGTTACCTGTTTTGTTTCCCGACATCACGTATAGTTTTTATCCCGTGTATGCCGGATTATGGAACATCCCTTTTAAAACGATTCCGCTCTCAAACGATTTTTCCATCAATATTGATGCATACAACATTCCTTCCGGCGGAGTGATTTTTCCGAATCCTAACGCGCCGACAGGAAAAGCTCTTGAAATAAACGAACTGCTTTCTCTTGCGGAATATCTAAAATCGCGGGGGAAGATTTTTATTGTCGATGAAGCGTACATCGATTTTGGAACCGAATCATTAGTTCCTTACATCAATCAATTTCCGAATCTGCTTTGTATTCACACCATGTCAAAATCCCGTTCTTTGGCGGGTCTTCGTCTGGGCTTTGCCATAGGAAACAAAGATTTGATTGAAGGCATCCGGCGCGTAAAAGATTCTTTCAATTCATACCCTTTGGACAGACTCGCGCAGGCCGGAGGCGAAGCGGCCGTTCTCGACAAAGCATATTACGACACGATCAACCAAAAGATTGTTGATACAAGAAACAGAATTGTAGAAGATTTGAAACGCATCGGTTTTGAAATCATTCCGTCAAAAGCGAACTTTATTTTTATCCGTCATCCAGGAAAAGCGGGATCGGAATTGTTCCATGCTCTCCGCGAAAAAGGAATCCTTGTAAGACATTTCAATAAAGCAAGAATAGCAGATTATCTTCGGGTGAGCATCGGTACGGATGAGGAGATGAATGTGTTTGTTGAAAGATGCAGAGAGATAATTAAAGGATGATTACATGAAGATCATTAACGCGGATGAATTTAATTCATTTTGGAAAAAAGAAGAAACGGCTGCGTATACAGATGTAACTTCATCAATCATGAAGATCATTGCTTCGGTGCGTGAACGCGGAGACAGCGCCGTAAAAGAATGGGCCGCAAAGTTTGACCGCTCATCTCCCGACCGGCTTGAAGTTCCGGCCGAAAAAATGAAAGCCGCGTATGATCAATTAAAAAAAGATGATCCAGCATTGGTGAGTGCTTTGGAAACGGCGCGGAAAAATATCAGTGCGTTCGCGGAAAAACAGCGGGAACAGTTCAGCGATTTTGAAACGGAAATCGCGCCCGGAATATTTACCGGACAAAAGGTCATTCCCGTAAACCGGGCGGCGGTCTATGTTCCCGGCGGACGCTTCCCTTTAATCTCATCGGTGTTGATGGGCGTTATTCCGGCATTGGCCGCGGGAGTGAAAGACATACTCGTGGCATCGCCGCCTTTGGAAGACGGCTTCCCCGACAAGAGAATTATGGCGGCCGCTTTTATTTCCGGAGCCCACCGCTGTTTTGCCATAGGCGGCGCTCAGGCTGTCGCGGCATTGGCATTGGGGACGGAAACGGTTCCTCAAGCTGATCTTATCGTGGGGCCGGGAAACAAATATGTCGCAGGAGCAAAACGCGTCCTTTACGGCGAAGTGGGAATTGATTTTGTCGCGGGTCCCACGGATGTGCTTATTATAAGCGACGGAAGCGAATCTTCTTCGCCGGAAGAAGCCGCGTCATTGGCGGCCAGAGACATGCTGGCCCAGGCCGAACACGATCCCGACGCGCGGGCAAGAATCCTGGTATCAACCCGAGGACTTGCCGAACTTATTGAAGCCGCTTTAGAAAAGCAGCTTCAAACTCTCCCGACTTCTTCGGTTGCCAGGGCGTCCCTCGGCGCGGGAGGACTTATTGTTATTTACAACAATATTGACGAAGCGGTACGTATCGCAAACATCATCGCGCCGGAACATCTGGAATTGCAGGTGCAAGACGCGGACAAGTATATTTCCGGCCTGCGCAATTTCGGCTCGCTCTTTATCGGGATACGCGCGGTAGAAGCGCTCGGTGATTATTCGGCCGGCATCAATCATACGCTTCCGACATCCGGCAGCGCGCGTTTTACCGGGGGGCTTTCGGTACGGCATTTCCTCAAGACGCCGACGACATTGCGCTGTACGCAAGGGCCGGGACTGGATGAAGCCCTGACAGCCGCGGAATGCATTGCCTTGGCGGAAGGACTTGCAGGGCACGCGGCAAGTGCGGCTTCAAGGAAAAATATGTGAATCCCGGCGAACCGGCTTCCGTAGAAAATCACCGGACGGAACGTGAAAGCGGAGCCATCGTGTATCCGGTGTATTCACGCCGTTCCGAAGGGCTTTCTATCGGCATCAATCTTTTCCCGAATAAAAAAATCTGTTCGTTTGATTGTCCCTATTGCGAAGTCTTTCCCTTTGAAACGGACATCTATTTTTCTCTTGATGTTATGGAACGGGCTTTGATTGAAAGCATACAACACGCGCGGAAACATAATATTCCTATTCGGGATATCTGTTTTTCCGGAAACGGCGAACCTACCATGTCTCCGTATTTTCAGGAAGCCCTTAATCGGGCAGTAATTATCAGGGAGCAATGGGCAAAGGAAGCCGCGTTAGTGCTGATCACCAACGGAACGATGCTACTGCATGAACAAACATATAAGTATCTTGTGGAAGCCGCTTCCGGTTCCAAACGGCTTGATATCTGGCTTAAAGTGGACGCGGGTACGGAAGCATGGTACAAGTGTATCAATCGTTCGGAAATATCGTTTCATGATCTTACAACAAAGATAACACAATTCGCGGCAAAAGCGCCCTTTACAATACAAACGATGCTTTGCGGCATTGATGAACAAGTGCCCTCAAGCGAAGAATCTTCCGCGTGGATAGACTTAATTACCCGCTTGGCGCTTATTGCGGATAAGGCATTCGGCGTCAAAAGCATTCAGATATACGGAAAAGCCCGTCCCGCGCCGGAAGATCCCAGAGCCCAGCCGCTTCCATGTAATATTCTACACGAAAGGGCGGAAGCCTTGCGGAAAGCGCTGAACGAAAACGGCTTAGACAATCCCATCAATGTGTATCCGTGAATCCAACGTGCAAGGCAAGAAGTTGATATAATAGACAATTTTCTCCTTTCGGGTTAGTATAGCTCTAAACAAGAGGAGAAAATAATTATGGAACAAACCATCTCTTATGTGATGGTAACCCCTTACACGATTGCGAAAAGCAGAACCGGGGGTGTTATTTCCCGCCTTCTTTCAAGGCTGGATCTTGAACTGGTTGGGGCTCAAATGATTGCCCCTGATGAAGAGTTCGTTAAAGGATACGCGGATTTGCTCCGAAACCAAAGTGAAACGAGCAATAATCCCGCTGTAAACATGCTTGCGGATTATGTTGAACAAAACTTTATGCCGTCGGAAGGAAGAAGACACCGCTGTTTGCTGCTTCTTTTCAAGGGAGAAGATGCCTGCCGGAAACTTTCCGATATTTGCGGCGCCTTATATGCGGAAAACAGGAGCGTGGAATCAATCACCGGAGAAACAATTCGCGACACCTATGCCGATTTAATTTATTCCAGAAGTGATCCTACAAAAGTTAAGTATTTTGAGCCGGCGGTGCTTACGCCGAGATACCAGGAAGCGGCGGATGAAAATCTTGCTCACTTTGCAAAATATCTTCCTGCTTATGACAACATCATCGAAAATATGGAGTATCCCGATCCTTCCAAAATCGAAAAGACCTTGGTCATTCTTAAGCCGGACAATTGGAAATACGCGTCTTCCCGTCCGGGTACGATAATCGATATGTTTTCCAGAACAGGCCTTCGTATTGTGGGTATTAAAGTTCATCGATTCTCTTTGGCGCAGGCAATGGAATTTTACGGCCCTGTGGAAGGCGCTCTTAAATCGAAATTGGCTCCCATCTTCGGGGAAAAAGCAAAAGAGATTCTTGAACAGGAATTGCATATCAGTCTCAGCGAAGATACAACGAAAGCTCTTACCGAAAGCGTCGGCGTTGCTTATGCCCTTGATCAATTCCATCAAATAATTGAGTTTATGTCCGGGTGCAGTCCGAAAAACTTTCCGGTAGAAGAAATCAACAACCCCGGTTCCGTGAAATGTATGATTCTTATTTACGAAGGAGAAAACGCCGTCGATAAAATCCGGGATGTTCTCGGCCCTACTGATCCTTTAAAGGCTCCGGGCGGGACAGTCCGCCGCGAATTCGGAAGCAACGTAATGGTAAACACCGCCCATGCTTCGGACTGCAAAGAAAGTTTTGAACGCGAAAAGAAGATCGTAGAGATTGATAAAAATGATCTTTGCGGCATTATAAAAAGTTATGCAGCCTTGAAGAATTAATTTGAGACAATTGCGAAACTGCCAGAGGTTTGCAAGGGGATCATTTTACATCGGTACGTCAGATAAAAAGAGCTGTCCATAAGAAGACAGCTCTTTTTGTTCTTAACACATCTTCCGCCGATCTCTCTTAAAAGACCGGCAATTCACAAAAGTTTAATATCCCGGGGGAAACATTGCGGGATCGGTTTCCTTAATTTCCAAAAGTTCCACTTCAAAAATGAGCGGAGCGAAGGGAGGAATAAGACCGTTGCCGGCTCCCTGAGGACCGTATCCCAAATTTGAAGGAACATATAAACGATACTTGCTTCCTACACTCATGAGCTGCATCCCTTCAGTCCATCCGGGAATGACAAAATTCAAGGGGAATTCAGCAGGCTGGTTCCTTTCATAAGAGCTGTCAAAAACCGTTCCATCGGTAAGACTTCCCGTATAATTCACTACCACGGTCTGTTCCGCCGTGGGCTTCGGACCGTCGGCAGGAGTGATAATTTCATACTGCAATCCGCTTGCCGTAGTCATAATTCCGGGCTTCACCCCATTCTCCGCAAAAAAAGCCGTTTCCCTTTCCATAAGTTCCGCCATTTGCTTTTCCATAACGGCATTAAGCTCAAGCTGGATTTTCATCATAGCTTCTTCCAGAGTCATGCGGGAATTAAGACCTTCAATGGTATCCTTAAATCCTTTCATAAATTCATCGTAATCATAGTTGATACCGAAGTTTTTCAAATCAGTTCCCAAAGCCAAGCCAAAAGCATAACTTAAATCCTTATCCCCAGGTATTTCTTCGTTTGAAGCCGCTTCCTGGGCCGCGGCAGAATTTACAGTCTCAGTCTGGTTGGAAACTTCATCATCTTTGGAACCCCCGGCGTTACAGGCGCACAAGACAACGACAGCAAAAAAAATCGCAAACAATATTCTTTTCATCAATTCATTCCGTAAAAAAGATTCCAGGCACAAATTACCTGAAAGGCCATGTTGACCTTTCATCAGTATATCTTTTACGGATAACTTACTCAAGGGGAATATCAGAGCCGGAAATACCTGAGGTTTACTATTTTGACCTAATACTTTATAGTTCTTTGCATGGGAGATGTTATATTTGTAAAAAAAGCCGGCAACTTTGTTTTTCTGATTCTGCGGGCAATTTTCATTCCGGTGTTGTATGTATTGTACAGGTTCAGGTTTGACAGAAAAAGTTCAAAAAATATAAAGAGGCCTTGTCTTATCCTTTCAAATCATCAGACGGTTCTTGATCAGTTTCTTGTCGGCGTCGGCTTCCGGTTCGGAATAAATTTTGTCGCCAGCGAAAGCCTTTTCCGTCACGGCGTGTTAAGCAAAATTATGGAATCACTCGGCCGGCCAATTCCTTTTGCAAAAGGAAACAGTGATATGTCGGCGATACGGAACATGATGTCGGTAATCCGCAGCGGCGGATGTGTGGGAATGTTTCCCTCGGGCAACCGGAGTTTTTTCGGCGATGAATGCACAATTGTTCCCGGAATCGGCAAGCTCGCAAAAAAATTGAGAACCGATCTGGTACTGGTGCAAATACGGGGCGGCTTCAACACAAAGCCCCGCTGGGCCGATTCAATCAGCAGGGGAAAAATGGACGCTCATGTTTCAAAGGTGCTTACAACAGATGAGCTTGCCGCGCTGGACGCCGATGAAATCGAAAAGATTATCCGTTCTGAAATTTGTTTTAACGAATTCGATTACAACAAAAACGCGCGGATTGAATACCGGAGCCGCAGAAAAGCGGAATATCTGGAAAGCGCTCTGTTTTATTGTCCGTCTTGTTCTTCCATGAACAGCCTTGCGTCCAAGGGCAATGTTTTTTTCTGCGGAAACTGCGGAGCACAGGCGGAACTGAACACATTAGGGTCTTTTGAGAAAAGTGATCAATGGAAAGATCTTCCCGATACCATTTTTGCATGGGGCCGCTTGCAGCTTTCATATATTAAAAATTTTGATTTTTCCGGTTTTACGGACCATCCTGTTTTTGGGGATGACGATGTTGTACTGTCAAAAGCCGAACGCACCTTCAAAGAAACGAAGCTGGGAAAAGGCCGCATCGAACTGTTTGCCGACAGGTTGACCGTGTGCGGATATTCATTTCATGTTACCGAAACAACAACCGCGGTTCACGGCGTGCGCAAAATGACCATATACAACAAGGACGGTGTGTTTACCGTTGTTGCGCCGAAAAGAATTAATCTTGTAAAATATATGATATGCTCGTATCATGTAAGAAATAAATTGTCCGGCAGCGAAGAGGAATATTATGGTTACTGATTATATCAATTTTAAAAATGAGAATTTATCTTTTGGTGTTATTACCGTTTGTGCCGTCTGTGTATTCATGCTGACCGCGAATATTCTGCGGCGCAAAATTCCTTTTTTCAGGCGTTCGCTTATGCCTACAGCCGTAATCGCCGGTCTTTTGGGGCTTTTGGTAAAGGAAGTCGTGTTGGCTGTTTTCGATATACATATTTTCAACACGCAAATCTTGAGCGGTCTTGTCTATCATTTATTGCCTGTCGGTTTTATCGCCCTTTGCCTTCGTGAAAAAGATGATTATACCGGTACCGGCAGCGGTAAAGAGTTTACATACAGGCGTGTTGCTCCCGCAAAATCAGGCTCTGTGATGATCAGTACCTATCTTATTCAGGCCCTTGTCGGTATTCTTGTTACCGTTATCCTGGGGCTTACCGTTATGCCCGAACTGAATAAAGCCGTCGGCATCATGCTTCCGCTCGGTTACGGTCAGGGCCCCCAGCAGGCCAGCGCCACCGGTTATATCTGGGATGCCGCCGGTTATATGGCCGCGTGGGGAGAAGGAAGCGCCGGGAACTTCGGGCTTACCATCGCCGCTTTCGGTTTTTTGTGGGCGTCCATACCGGGAATTATTCTTGTTAACCGCGCCGCGAAACGAAAAGGCATTACTCTGAAAAAAGATGAATTCAGCAAATCCGGAAACGTTTCAAGTTATAGCATTGAAGGTCCCGACGAAGTTCCCCTTTCCGAATCCATCGATAAATTTACCCTCCAGGTGTGTATGGTCGGCGGCGTATATCTTCTTACAATCGTTCTGATTATCGGTATTGAAATTTTACTGCGTCTTTCAGGCGTAAAATTTCTTGTCGATCTCGTGCCAACAATCTGGGGCTTTGCCTTCATGGTCGCGGCGCTTGTCGCCCTTTGCGTTAAAATGATTTTGCGCCGTCTTGTAAAAACGGGAGTCATGCACCGCAAATATCCCAATAGTTATATGATGAACCGGATCAGCGGCGCGGCATTTGACATTTCGATAACCGCCGCTTTGTTTTTAATTTCGGTCGTCGCTCTCGGAACGCTCTGGATTCCCGTTTTGATCATTACGACGCTGGGAGGACTGGTCACTATTTTCTACCTCCGGAAGCTCTGCGGTCATATCTATAAAGACTATCCCAATGAAGCTTTTTTGGCTTTATACGGAAACCTCAGCGGAACCATCGCCAACGGCATGATTCTCCTGCGCGAAATCGACAAAGATTTTGAAACGCCGGCTTCCGAAGATCTTGTAATAGGATCGTCGGCGGCCATTATCATGGGCTTTCCCCTGCTGCTGCTTATTGCCCAGGCACCGCGGAACGGGAATTTATGGTGGGTGTCGCTTACCATCTTAATTTATTTCCTGATACTGACACTCTATCAGCTGAAAGACCGGTTGTTTGTAAAAAAACATGATAAACCCAAACGAACATAAATATATGACAGCACCAGAAAAAACAAGATTAGCCAATTTATTTGACACCATAGATGATTATCTCCGCGACGGATACAGATCCCCGCGTCCCGAATATTCGTTTACCGATGACATAATTGAAGATTCAGCCGCGTCTCTTGAATCTGTCCATGAAGAAAAAAAGGCTGAAAACTCTTTTGTTCAAATTGATACATATTCGGGCGATGAATCGGGCGATTCATCACTTGAAAAAATCGCCGATGAAATAAAACGCTGCACCCTCTGCGGGCTTTGTGAAAAACGGACACAGGCGGTTCCCGGTGAGGGGACGCTTCATCCTTTAGTGCTCGTAATCGGCGAAGGGCCCGGCGCGGATGAAGACAGAACGGGCCGTCCCTTTGTCGGGAAAGCGGGACAGCTTCTCGATAAAATGCTTGCTTCAATCGGCCTGTAGGAAAAATTGTTTTATCGCCAACGTTGTAAAGTGCAGGCCCCCCAACAACCGCGATCCCCTGCCCGCGGAAACCGCCGCCTGCCGCGCCTATCTTTTACGGCAAATAACATTGCTTAATCCCCGCGTCATTCTTTCCGTGGGAAGAATCCCCACACAGATTCTCCTGAACACCGCAGACGGCATTACAAAACTCCGCGGCCGCTTTACCGAGTTTATGGGCATTCCCTTCCTGCCCACATTCCATCCAAGTGCCCTTCTTCGCGATGAAAATTTAAAGCGTCCCGCCTGGGAAGATTTAAAGCTCCTCCGCCAAATGTTAATCGAAGCGGTTCCCGAATATGCCGAAGAATAAAGACAGGTAAACCTTCATGAATCTTCCGGCGCCGTCCCCGCCTTACCTTGATATTATTTTCGATGTTCCGATAAACCAGGTCTTCACGTATCTTGCGGATGAAAAAGGCGAAGCCTCTGTCGGAAAACGGGTGATGGCTCCTTTCGGAAAAAGGGAACTCCTGGGATACGTTATCGGCACGAAAGACGCGCCGCCGGAAAATCTTCCTCCCGAAAAAATGAAGATGATCCGCCGCGTTGTAGACATTGAGCCGATTTTCGATGATGAAGAAATCAGCCTCGCGAAATGGATGTCATCGTTTTATCTATGCAGCCTCGGAGAAGCCCTCGCGTCGATGATTCCGTCAGGACGAAAGATCAACGAAACTGAAAGCATTGCCGATGATGAAAACGAAATATCCGACACAAGCCTTGATCTTTCGGATGAACAGCAGTCAGCCTTGAACGCGATACTTGGCGGATGTGGCAATAAAAGCAATGCCGAAAAAACTTCGATGTTTTATTTGTACGGCATTACAGGATCGGGAAAAACCGAAGTATTTCTCCGCGCGGCGGAATACATGCTTAAAGAAGGAAAATCCGTCATTTACCTTGTTCCCGAAATTTCGCTGACGCATCAAACCGCCGAAGCCATAAACCGTCGCTTCGGCGCCGTAGCCGCGACCATCCATTCCGGCATGAGTTCCGCCGCAAGGTTCAACGAATGGGTAAATATCCGCCGCGGAAATATCAAAATTGTCGTAGGCCCCCGAAGCGCCGTCTTTGTGCCTTTGCGGAATTTAGGACTCATCATTATAGATGAAGAACATGACGGGTCTTATAAATCCGGCAATAGTCCCCGTTATCACGCGCGTCAAGCCGCGATGCGGCGCTGTTCCGCAAGCGGGGCCGGACTCATCATGGGTTCCGCGACGCCCAGCGTCGAAGCCTGGAAGCTCATGAACGAAGGCGTAATAAAGCGGCTGGATTTAACCCGGCGGCTTTCGGGCGGAACCCTGCCGGAAATTGTCCCCGTAAACCTTTCCGGTTCCGACAGTGTATTGAGCCCTCTTCTCAAAGAAGAAATCCGCAGGACAGCCCAGGAGGGGAAACAGACAATCCTCTTTTTAAACCGCCGGGGCTTTGCCTATTTTTATCATTGTAATTCCTGCGGCTATGAACTGCGCTGTAAAAATTGCAGCGTATCGCTGACTTACCATAAAAGCAAGGGACGGGCCGTGTGTCATTACTGCGGTTATTCGGAACAGCCTCCGGCAGCCTGTCCTGAATGCGGATCCCTCGAAGCGGGTTTTACCGGATTCGGAACGGAAAACATCGAAGAAGAAGTCCAGCGAACCTTTCCCGACTTACGCATCCGCCGGGCCGACGCGGACACAACCCGTTCAAAAAAAGGCGGCCTTAAAGAAATCCTTGAAATGTTCCGCGAAGGTTATGTCGATGTTCTCCTCGGAACCCAGATGGTTTCCAAGGGACTCAACTTTCCCGGCGTCCGGCTCGTGGGAATTGTTCTTGCGGACATAGGACTCTACCTTCCGGATTTCCGCGCCGCGGAACGCACTTTCTCTCACATCGTGCAGGCGGCGGGCCGCGCCGGAAGATATGCCAAAGGCGGCAAAGTGATTGTCCAAACATTCCGTCCCGCCGATCCCGCAATCACGTTCGCTTGTAACATGGACATTCCGGGATTTTTTGACATTGAACTTAAACAGCGGGAAGCTCTCGGCTTTCCGCCCTACTCCCGGATTATCCGTTTTACGTCCCGCTCAAAAGAAAGCGCCAAGGCCGATAACGCCCTTCATATTCTTGCGTCAATTTTAAAACCGATCCTGCCCTCGGACGCCGATATGCTCGGCCCCTCCGAATGTCCTATCAGCATCATTGCGGGAAACCACCGGAGGCACATTATTATCCGCGGAAGAACGCTTGGAACTTTGCACCGGGCCGCAAGGCAGGCGCTGGAAACATACGAACAGCAAAAAGACAGCCGGGTCTATATCGAAATTGATGTTGACCCGGTAAGCCTGTTATAACAATGAGCAATGAGCAATGATTAAAGATAAGAATTTTTTTTCAGACAGCAGCGGCAATTTCCTTGCTCACCAATTCATCAATAATTTTTGCAGGAGCTTTGTGATCCGCTTGAGCTTTTGTCAAAAGGTAATTGATAGTTACAGTAGCTAATCCCAAAAGCCGCAATTCCCGCTGGCTCAGCCAATCGCTGTTGTTAGGACCAAGAGTAATTTCATTATTGGTCACAAAATCGTCAAGCTCAAATGCTTCTTTTTCCGTCATTCTTGCCATTGGCTCTTCCTCCTAAAGACCGAGCATTTTAATAAAACTTTTGCGGGCTTTCATTGCATGAAAAACATTAATAGTACTATCGTCCACAGGGTTATACATAATTTCAAGAGGATTCCCGGCACAGTCAAAACCAATGACCGCATATTTTTCGGGAAATTCCTCAATCGTAGCAGCATATATTCTGCTTTTAAGCGCATGAAGAATGTCCTCTCTGCCAATACCGTGCCGAAACGCGGCTTCGTTAAACTCAACGATGACATCCATAAAACAAGTATATCACAAAATGGGAGTTTTTGTATATGAAAACGTATATATTCATTATTTGTTTCTAGTTATACGGAAACAAGTTTTAAAAAAGAAGAAATTAATTCCCTCCTATGTCTTTTGATAACAGATTCACTCTGAGTAAAGAGTTCCTTGTTTTGCAGATAATAATGAACAAGGCCTATCCATGTATGAAAAAAGATATGCTGAGGAATATGTTTTATTGTTTTGTCTTTTTTTCCTTTATCAATCATGTTATTAAAATAACGTGAAAGGACCGATTGAAATTCAAAAAACATTGTTTTTATTTCATCGGGAAGCAGGTCCATGTCGCTGACAAGATAAGTATAAAAATCTTCGTGTTCTTCAATGATATCCAAATGCGCGGACAATACATCTTCCAGATTCTTTCCATTTTCTGACATAGGCCGCATTGAGTCATGAATCCGGCTCACCATACGATGAAAAAAATCCTCGAAAAGACAAACAAAAAGATCTGCAAGTGAGGGGAAATGAACATAAATTGATCCGCGGGCGATTCCTGTTTCCTCGGCAAACATGCTTATTGTACTGAAATACCCTTTTTGAGAAAAGACCCGATAAGAAGCATCAAGTATTTTTTGCCGGGTCTGTTCTTTTTGTATCTTCTTTTTTGAGACCTGCATATTTTCCTTTTACCGAACGTGCGTTCACTGAACGTGAATTCACTGAATGATCATTCACTGAACATGCGTTCATTATAAATGATGAAGTAAAAAATTGTCAAGAAAAATATGAGACAGCCATGAATCATTCAATTTTTTTGCGATGAGCTATTAGCGGTATGAACACTATGAGATTTACCCTTCATAATCTTCCAGCAAAAAGTCGCGGATATTCTTATGAATAATTCCGCCGCGGCTGCGGTTAATTTCATCAAGGGAAAGGACATATTTTGGATAATTATCGGGGATGATTTCGAGAGCTCCGAATTCCCTGTCTATGGTTTCATCAGAAGCTAAAAGATAAGAAACCTGGATGTAAATTCTTTCCTGATTTTTTTGAGCGCAAAAATCCGCTTCGGCATTTTTTATTTTTCCGATAGTAACATCATATCCGCGGCGTAAAAGTTCCATGTAAACAATATTTTCAAGAACTTGATTAATGTCCCGCTGATTATTGCCGTAAATCGATTGTCTGATTCCATGATCAGCTCGGAAAGGGAATGCTGATACAAAAAAGGAAATCCGCCCCGCGTTAAGTAAATCTTAAAAAGCTCGGAAGAAGAAAGAAGCGATTTTTTTTCGTTAAGTTCTTCGGTACGGACGGAACTTATCTGCATCACTTCCGCAAAGGAAAAAGGATACATCTTGATTTCCACATAACGTCCGGCGAGATATGTCGCAAGTTCGCCCGATAGAAGATGAGCGTTTGAACCGGTGATATAAATATCAGCATCAAAATCGATAAGAAAAGAATTGACAAGAATTTCCCATCGGTAAAGCTCCTGAATCTCATCCAGAAAAAGATATATCCGCTTTCGTCGGTTTTTGGCGGCAAGTTCCTTGACTGTATCAAGAACCGAATCGAGGCTTCTAACCCTGCTGTCCGTTTGGGACTCAAAATTGAGGGATAAAATCCGGTTTTCCGCTATGCCTTTCTTAATCAATTCAGCCTGAATCAATTCCATCATTACAGACTTTCCACCTTTTTTGCATGAATATGCATAAATTTATTGAAATGATCTAGGCATAATGGGGATTATCCTGTTATTATCAACATTATGAATGAAATTGCATTACTTGGAGACGAAGCGGTTGCCTTTGGCGCGCTTCACGCGGGTTTGGGTGCGGCTTATGGCTATCCGGGAACTCCTTCTACAGAAATAATGGAATGCCTGATTGCCGAATATGAAAAGGGTGGCCCTTTGGCATCCTGGTGCACTAATGAAAAAACAGCTCTGGAAGCCGCCTTGGGCGCGAGTTATGCCGGAAAACGGGCCATCGTTACGATGAAGCATGTCGGCCTCAATGTGGCATCGGATCCTTTTATGAACGGCGCCCTTTTAGGAATAAACGGAGGCCTCGTTCTGGCTGTAGCCGATGATCCTGGGATGCACAGTTCCCAGAATGAGCAGGATTCCCGCTTTTACGCGGATTTTGCCGGAGTTCCCTGCCTGGAACCCCGAAGCCAGCAGGAAGCCTACGACATGACGATGGAAGCCTTTGATCTTTCCGAACAGCTTCATGTGCCGGTACTGCTCCGTCTGGTGACACGGCTTTCCCACGCCAGGGCCGGCGTTGTTTTAAAAGAAGCCCGCGGGCAGCAAACACTCGGCAAGGCAAAAGATAAACCCCAGTGGATGCTGCTGCCCAATTATGCGCGGAAGAATTATCAATCTTTAATTGAAAAACAAAAAGATATGCAAAGCTGGTCCCTATCCCACCCGGCAAATAAACTGGAATTGGAAGACCGGGACGCGAGCCTTGCTGTTATCACAAGCGGATGCGGCGGAAATTATTATGAAGAAAACCTCGAAGATTTCATCGCCTTCCGCGGTAAAGCCCCGGTCAGGCTCCACATTGGGGCCTATCCTGTACCGGCGGAATCTATCCGGAAGCTCTGCAAAGACGCGAAAGAACTCATTATAATAGAAGAAGGCCAGCCCTTTATTGAAGCAAAGCTCCGGGGAATCCTGGAACTGCCTTTGATTATCAAAGGCAAATTTGATGAAACCATGCCGAGGGCCGGAGAGCTCGATCCCGACAATGTGCGTGCGGGTCTTGGATTGAAAAACCGCTCGGCTTCCATAGAGGTAAAACTTCCCGCAAGGCCTCCTCAGCTTTGTCAAGGCTGTCCGCACGGCGACAGTTATACGGTGATAAAAAAATCGCTTGAAGGCTGCGATTCCGCCGCGGTTACTTCTGACATAGGATGTTACGCATTGGGGGCCGCCCCGCCCTACTCTGTTCCTGAAACCATTGTGTGCATGGGCGCTTCCGTGGGCATGGCAAAGGGAGCCGCCGACGCGGGAATCACATACGCTATAGGCGTAATCGGCGACTCAACCTTCCTTCATTCGGGGATAACTCCTTTAATTGACGCGATAGCGGCTGATACTCCCATGACGCTCGCGATCCTCGATAATTCGATTGTCGCCATGACGGGTTGTCAGCCTACGATGCTTCCTTCCGCCGGATTCCGCGAGCTCATCATAGGGCTTGGAGTTGATCCTGAGCATGTAATTGAACTGGAAGCTATGCCAAATAAACAGGATGAAAACATCACCCTCTTTAAGAAAGAGATGGAATACCGCGGGTTATCGGTGGTGATTTTTAAACGGGAATGTATCGAAGCGTTCAGAAAAAGGCAGAAAAAGAACAAGGCGCAGACCGCACAAAACGCAGGAGGAGAAGCATGAAAAAAGATATTATCCTTGCCGGAGTCGGCGGTCAGGGCGTTCTTTCCATTGCCGCGATGATTGCGGAAGCCGCCCACAGCGAAGGCCTTAAAGTCCGTCAATCGGAAGTGCACGGCATGGCCCAGCGGGGCGGAGCGGTATTGGCTCATCTTCGCATAAGCGATAAAGCTATCGCGTCCGACCTTGTTCCCAAAGGATGCGCCGATTTGATTATCTCCATGGAACCCATGGAAATCCTCCGTTATTTAGATTGGCTTGCGCCGGGCGGTGTCCTGGTGACGGCGGCGGAACCTTTCATGAACATTTCCGGTTATCCCGATATTTAACGCGTTTATTCTTCAATACAAATTATTCCTAATTCCCATATTGTTGAAGCCGCAGGATTGGCAAAGGAAGCGGGGCTCGCAAAATCGGTGAACGTAGTTATCGTTGGAGCGGCATCGCCTTTTCTGCCTTTAAAAATGGAAAGCCTGGAAGCGGTTATCAAAAAGCAGTTTGCTTCAAAAGACGCAGGCGTGATAGACGCAAATCTGAAAGCTCTCGCTTTGGGCAGAGCCGCTCTCGCATTGGGCGGCGAAGAATCCGCTGAAGCGGCAGCCGAAGAGGAATGATCGATCATGGATATCCAATACTGGGATAAAGAAACGGAATGCCTTCCGAGGAAGGATTTGGAAGCGCATCAGCTGCAGGCTTTGAAAAAAATTGTGGATCAATCGTTTAAAACGGAATTTTACAGTAAGCGTTTAAAAGACGCGGGAATCAATTCCGGCGATGATATAAAAACGCTGCAATGTATACGGCGGATTCCTTTTACCACAAAACACGATCTCCGTTCCGCCTTTCCTTATGGAATGCTTGCGGTTCCCAAGTCCGATGTGGTCCGGCTTCACGCTTCAAGCGGAACAACGGGGATTCCGACAACCATCTACCTTACGAAAAAAGACATAGAGGCGTGGGCTTCCTATATGGCGCGCTGTATCTACGCGACAGGCTGTACTAGAGATGATGTTTTTCAGAACATGATTACTTACGGACTGTTTACCGGGGGACTGGGGTTCCATTACGGCGCCGAAAAAGTCGGCATGATGGTCATTCCTTCCGGTTCCGGCAACACCGCGCGGCAGTTTAAATTGATGCAGGATTTTGAAACTACCGTCGTCCATTCGACTCCCAGTTTTCTGCTTCACGTTGAATCAAAGATGAGGGAAGAAGGCGTTAAGCGCGGCAGCCTAAAACTGAAACGGGCATTTGCCGGTGCCGAACCGTATTCTGAAGATACCCGGAAACGGATTGAAGCGCTTCTCGATATCGATGTGTTTAATTCCTACGGCCTTTCCGAAATGAACGGTCCCGGCGTGGCCTTTGAGTGTCAGCACAAAAACGGCCTGCATATTTGGGAAGACGGGTACATCGCGGAAATTATCGATCCTGATACGTTGGAACCGTTGCCGGACGGCGAAAAGGGAGAACTCGTCATCACGATTCTTTGCCGGGAAGCGTCTCCTATTCTGCGTTACAGAACGCGCGACATTACATCGTTCTATACGGAACCTTGTTCCTGCGGAAGAACCCACCGCAGGCTTCACCGGATTACCGGCCGCTCTGACGACATGCTTATCGTTAACGGGGTGAACCTTTTCCCCAGCCAGATTGAAGAAGTGATCATGAACATGAAAGAGGTTGGGAACAATTATCTTATCGTTGTGGAAAAGGAAGGAGCCCTCGACCGCCTTACCGTTAAAACCGAAGTCAACGCGGATAATTTTATGGACGATTCCCGGCCGATGAACGCGCTCAAAGAAAGAATCGCCCGGACCTTGCAGGTTTCCATTTCGATAAATCCCAGGGTTGAACTTCACGAAAACGGATCGCTCCCCGTGTCGGAAGGCAAGGCCGTGAGGGTAATTGATAAACGGCCGAAGGATGTGTGATATAATACAGTAACATTATCCGCTGGTGATTGGCATGGATAGAAGCAAGAATTTAATTTTGAAAAATGGAGAAGATATTACTGAAGATGTAATTTCCTGCAAGCATAATATTGCAAAAAATCAATATAATATTATGTATCGTAATGGGAAAACATATTTTCACAAATTTGATTCAATCGAATGGATAACGAATCCGAAATCAGTATACCCAAATTCTGTACGTATCACACGAATGGGCAGGTCCTTTTTTGATATAGAAACAATACATGTATTTTCAGGTTTGGCAGAGTATTGGCATATTCGTTTTGCAAATGGGAACGAAAAAATGTATCTGCGTTCGGATTTAGATGTTACACAGTCTTGTCTCAATGATAAAGATGCGAAAAATTGCTTGGAATATTTACGGGAAATTGCTAAGATCAATAACTTAAAAAGTGAAGACGGGAAAAATCTTCTTGCAGAGCAATATAGAAAAATAGATTTTGTCGGATATGACACTGCTCTGGCTGTTTATTTGAATCCGGAAAAACCCAAGCTGCAGGTTTTTTCAAACAATAACCTCATATTTCCGTTCGGCGGCAATGAGAGCCAGTTTAAAGCAGTAAAAAATGCTTTAACTAATCAGATAAGCGTGATTCAAGGACCGCCAGGTACCGGCAAAACGCAAACTATTTTGAACATTATCGCCAATCTGCTTGCGGCAGGAAAAACGGTACAAGTTGTTTCTAACAATAATTCCGCAACACTTAACATACTTGAAAAATTGGCTTCTCCTCAATACAACATGGACTTTCTTGCTGCTCCTTTGGGTAGTGCGGCGAATAAAGCATCCTTTCTTGAGAATCAGACCGGATGTTATCCCGATAAGTCTGATTGGAAAATGAACATTCTCGATAAATTTCAATTGAAACTAAAAATTGAATCGCACATAGAAGATGTAACAAATTCTTTCGCCGATCAGGAACGCCTTGCAAAAAAACTGCTGGAACTTGATTCGTTCAAAATGGAAATAAAACACTTTGAACAATATTGTATTGAAACCAATTTTGTTTCTCCAAAAAATCAAATAAAGCAAATAATGGATTCCAAAACAATCATGCAAATTTTGCAGGAATGTTCTGCGCTTTTAGAGAAACGGAATCGAGTTGCGTTTTGGTTCAAGATAAAATATGCTTTGATTCATCGTATTGCAAATTGGAACTATTTTAAAAATAGTTTTTCGATAATGATTACATTTTTTCAAAAATTATTTTATGAAGCTAAAATACGTGAACTCAATGGTGATATTACTGCATTAAAAAATAAACTTGAACTAATGGATGTCAAAACAAAAATGAAAGAACTCTCCGAATGCTCGATGGCTTACTTGCGTTCAGTATTGTTTGAGCATTATGGAGATAATACAGAACGCAAAAAATTTGACAAAGATGATTTCTGGAAAAATTCTTCTGAATTTGTTCAGGAATATCCAATTGTTCTCAGTACAACTTTTTCTTCAATAAGCAGTTTAAAAGGTGTAATATACGATTACCTGATAATGGATGAAGCATCTCAAGTTGATCTTGCAACCGGTGCGCTTGCGCTTTCATGCGCCAAAAATGCGGTAATTGTGGGCGATCTTAAACAGCTTCCTAATATTGTAAGCAAAGAGATGAGAGCTCATTGTAACGGAATATTTGATTTTTTTAAACTCCCGCAAGGTTATTCTTTTTCTGAAAACAGTTTTCTAAAATCTGTATGCAGTATTCTTCCTGATGTTCCTCAAACAATGCTTCGGGAACATTATCGTTGTCATCCAAAAATTATTGGATTTTGCAACCAAAAATTTTACAATAATGAACTTGTAATTATGACGGAAGATCATAATGAATCGAATACATTAACTGTTTTTAAAACGGTTGAAGGAAATCACCAGCGTGATCATATTAATCAACGCCAAATTGATATTATTATCAATCAAGCATTGCCTTTACTTGATAACATAAATCTGGAACATATTGGAATAATCGCTCCTTATCGAAATCAGGTCGAAACAATGAAACGGCAAATTAATTCTGATAAACTTGAAGTTGATACAGTGCATAAATTCCAGGGACGTGAGAAAGATACAATCATACTCACTACTGTTGATAACGAAATTACAGATTTTTCTGATGATCCCTATCTTTTGAATGTAGCAATTTCCCGTGCTAAAAAACATTTAATACTTGTGGTATCAGGAAATGAACAACCTGTTGATAGTAACATACATGATTTGATTTCTTTCATTGAATATAATAGCGGGAAAATAATTCAAAGTGAAATTCGGTCGGTGTTTGATTTACTTTACCGTCAATATACGAATGCCAGAATAGCTTTTTTACAGAAGCAACGGAAAGTATCGGCTTATGATTCGGAAAATCTCATATACCATACAATTGTTGATATAATTGAAAAACGTCAAAGTATGATGCTTAATGTTGTTTGTCATCATCCATTATATCTGCTTTTACGCAGCACAGAATATTTAAATGATAACGAACGCCGCTATGTGATGAATCCTGCCGCTCATGTAGATTTTCTGATTTATCATCAAATGAGCAAAAAGCCTGTTCTTGCTGTCGAAGTGGATGGATTTCATTATCACAAGAAGGGAACCCGCCAATATGAACGTGATATGACAAAAAATCATATTTTGGAATTATACAGAATTCCGCTATTACGGCTTTCTACAAATGGAAGTAAAGAACAGGAAAAAATCGAACAGTTTTTAGATGATTATAGTCAAACCAAACCAAAACTATTTGACTATTTCCGATCTAAGTGTTTCTGAAATAAGGAATTAACTAATTCATTATTTCAGAAACTTACATTAAAGGAGTATATCAATAATTTTATAGCAATGACGATGATAATAATGTTATAAACGTGTTAGGTTTTTGTACGGTAAAAGAAGGGGATAATTATGTATGAAAGGATGTTAGATAAAAATACTGTTCCTATCCCCAAAAAAATTAAAGAATATATGGGGAAAGAAGCAGTTGAAAATAGTGAAATATTAAAAAAATCTTTAAAAAAAGTATTGGATTTGAATTGTGAATTGAAATTTCCTTTTGGAAATAATTACGGCTGGGGATATAAAGTAAGCAGTAAATCAAAACATTTGTTTTATCTGTTTTTTGAAAAAGGAAGTTTTACAATAATGCTGCAAATAAGCAAGATAAAAACAGAAGAAGAACTTGCTAAATATGATAAATTATCGGAAAAAGGAAAAACGTATTGGGAAAACAGGTACCCGTGCGGAGAAAACGGCGGCTGGATACAGTACAGGGTAATAGATAAAAAAGAGTTAAAAGATATAGGAATATTTTTAAGCATAAGAACCAAAAAAGAAATCGAAATATAAAAATCTCTCATAGCGGTTTCGCTAAAGATTGACAAGACAAGAGAAATATACCATAACATATAACCAGGACTAATACCATGAAAAGAATATTGTTGGGATTATTTTGTTTATTTATATTCATCGACTGCAAAAATTTGGAACCCGATTTCTTTGTTGCTCAAGATGTAAGAGAAAACATACTTTGATGAATAAGCGTAAAACAGCCTGTCGTACCATACATAATGGGGAAATGAAACAAGGAGTGTATTTATTAGGAAGAAAGAATGTCTGGAACGAATCGCAGAAAGTATTGAGGCATAATACGGTGAGGAAACCCGCAGCCGGATATTTGAAGACATGAACAACATATATAAGGATCATGCTTCCACTTGTGAATTTTTTCATAAGTTCGTTCTTGAAATGGACATGCTTAACGAGCGGTGAAGGCTGTACGACTGCTATATATTTACCGGAAAAGGGATAATGGAGCCGGTTAGTTTTCACGATTATTTTTTCATCATCTATGCAAAAAAGTAAGAAATCAGATATAATAAAAAAACGAAAACAGACACACTTATCCGAAATGAAGGAATGGAAATACTATGATTTTTAATCCTGAATATGAATCGATGGAAAGGGAAGTACGGCGGCAGCTTCAATTTGCCCGTCTCAAAAATCTTGTGGAAAAACTGTACACAGATGTTCCTTTTTATAAAAAGAAGATGGATGATCTCAAGGTCAAACCGCATGATATTACGTGTTTGGCGGATATCGCGAAACTCCCCTTCACCACAAAAGACGACCTGAGGGAAACGTATCCTTATGGACTTTTGGCTTGTCCCGTATCGGAGATTGAAGAAATACACATGAGTTCCGGTACGACAGGCGTTCCCGTTGTTAACGCGTATACGAGGCTCGACATAGAGAACTGGGAAGAGGCGATGGCGAGAACTTTGGCCGGAGCCGGAGGAACACGCAACGATACGGTGCAGAATTGTTTCGGTTACGGACTTTTTACCGGAGGACTCGGCGTTCATTACGGCGCGAAACGCCTGGGCGCAAATATTATTCCCATGAGTTCCGGCAATACCCAAAAACAGCTCATGGTCATGGAATCGTTTAATTCGACGATTCTTACCTGTACTCCGTCTTATGCCCTTTTTATGGCGGAAGAAGCGGAAGAACAGGGCATCGATCTTAAAAAATTAAAACTAAAAGCCGGATGTTTCGGCGCCGAACCCTGGAGCCAGAACATGCGCCTGGAAATTGAAGAACGCTACGGCATCAATGCTTTTGATATTTACGGTTTGACGGAAATCACCGGACCGGGAGTTGCCTTTGAATGCGAAGCCAAAAACGGCCTTCATGTAAACGAAGATCTTTTCTATCCGGAAATTATCGATCCTGAAACGGGCGTTCCGCTCCCTGACGGCGAAAAAGGCGAACTCGTGTTTACCACGCTTGTAAAGGAAGGAACACCGCTCATCCGTTACCGCACGAGGGATGTAACCTGCTTCAGCCGTGAAAAATGTTCCTGCGGAAGAACCACGGTGAAAATGCACCGCCTTTTCGGCCGCACCGACGACATGCTTATCATCCGCGGGGTAAACGTATTCCCCAGCCAGATCGAACACGCCCTCATCGACATTGAAGGTACGGATCCGCATTACGTGATCGTTGTAGACCGCGGGGCTAATCACCTTGATGAAGTGGAACTTCACGTTGAAGTCAAGAAGGAACTGTTCAGCGATGAAACGCGGGGCCTTGAGGAGCTGCGGAAAAACATCGAGAATGTCATGAAATCCAAACTGGGTATTTCCATGAAGATTAAACTTGTGGAACCGAAATCCATCGAACGGAGCATGGGAAAATCCAAGAGGGTTATCGATAAGCGAAATATTTGACAAAAGAACGGGAAGAAAAACTCGAAATCTTTATTCCGAACGGTCCGCGTTTGGGAAATAAGGTCATCGAAGCAGTCGGTGTTTCCAAAGCATTTGGCGACCGCGTGTTGTTTGACAATCTTAATTTTATGCTGCCTCCGAATGGTATTGTCGGTATTATCGG
>QMCE01000180.1_pt1 | contig 29576 bp, 28 predicted proteins | sample 1821851 | NCBI WGS metagenome assembly QMCE01 (sample SAMN09453174, study PRJNA476694) | Termite gut metagenome, whole genome shotgun sequencing project. | isolation source: worker | host: Odontotermes sp. | place: South Africa:Pretoria | collected 2016-01-28 | reverse complement strand
CGTCATCTTGCGTTGCTCCCTTATGTAACCGATTTGATGAAATAATAAGAAGGAGGACAAGAAATGGAAATCATACTATTAGAAGACGTAAATAACTTGGGTTATAAAGATGATGTAGTAACAGTTAAAAACGGTTACGGACGTAATTTCCTTATCCCTCAGAAGAAAGCGGTATTAGCTACTTCTTCTGCAAAAAAAGTGTTGGCTGAAAACTTGAAACAACGTGCTCACAAATTAGAGAAAATCAAGAAAGAGGCTGTTGAATTGGCTGAAAAATTGAACGGGCTTTCTCTTACAATCGGAGCAAAAGCAAGTTCTACCGGAACTATTTTCGGATCGGTAAATAACATCCAAATCGCTGAAGCATTGGCTAAAAAAGGATATACTGTTGACAGAAAAGCAATTATCATTAAAGAAGCAGTTAAAGAATTGGGTACTTACAAAGCAACCTTAAAATTACATAAAGAAGTTTCCGCAGAAATCTCTTTTGAGGTAGTTGCAGAATAAGTTTCTCGTTTTTTTTAAAAAGTTAATAAAAAAAGGGGCTGTCTCAGAAGTGAAGACAGTCCCTTTACTTTTGTTACTTGCCACTAAAAAAAGAGACTGCCCTTTGGAGACAATCCCTTTTTGCTTTATTAACCTTTATTCTTTTTCTCTATTTCGATAACGCTTTTAAAATATCCAGCAACGACTCATCTATATCTTTCTTCTTTTGTGTCGCCTGGGTAAAAGGGACATAAACAACTTTACTATTGGCAATACCGACCATTACATTTCGCTGTTCATCTAAAAGGGCGTTGACAGCGGCAGCACCAAGACGGCTTGCCAGTATACGGTCATAAGCCGAAGGAGAACCGCCACGTTGAAGATGTCCTAAAATCGTAACATGCGGGTCATATTCAGGATGGTCTTTTTTCAATCGCCCGGCAATACCCAAGGCTCCGCCTGTTGTTTTGCTTTCGGCAACGATTACAATACTGCTGTTTTTGGATTTACGGAATCCATGCCTGATTAGTTCTTCCATTTGATCCACCTTAGTCTCTCTTTCGGGGATAATTGCATCTTCTGCACCCGAAGCTAAAGCCGAATTAAGAGCTAAAAAACCGGCTTCCCGACCCATTACTTCCACAATAAAGAGACGCTCATGCGATGATGCAGTATCACGAATTTTATCCACACAATTCATAATTGTGTTCAATGCCGTATCATAACCAATCGTATCATCCGTTCCATACAAGTCGTTATCAATAGTACAAGGGACACCCACAATCGGGAAGTTCCATTCCATGCTGAGAGCTTGTGCTCCTCTGAAAGTACCGTCCCCGCCAAGTACGATAAGCGCATCTATTTCCTCTTCTTTTAGTGTTTGATAAGCTTTTTCGCGCCCTTCAGGGGTACGGAATTCTTCGCTCCGTGAAGTTTTCAGTATCGTTCCGCCTTGTTGGATGATGTTACTGACATCTTGTGTTTGAAATTCTTTTATCTCGTTTGCTATCAAACCTTTGTATCCGCGATATATGGCTTTGACTTTTATTCCGTTGTCAATTGCACTTCTTGTCACGGCACGAATAGCGGCATTCATTCCCGGCGCATCTCCGCCTGAGGTAAGGATTCCGATACATTTAATTTGGTACATAATTCTTAAATTTTAATTTTAAAAGTGATGAGCAATAAATTATCACTTACTACTAAATAATTTATCACTTTTTTCTATTTTCTTCTTAACCTCTTCCATTAACCATTTCGGAGTGGAAGTAGCTCCGCAAATACCAACGGAACGAACTCCTTTAAGCAGAGATAAATCAAGTTCCTCTAACTCAGAAATGAGATGTACGTTACGGTTTACCTTCTTACACTCATCAAACAGCACCTTTCCATTGGAACTTTTTCGTCCACTGACAAAAAAAACGAGTTCGTGCTTAGATACAAAAGTAATAATTTTCGGAATACGATTGGCTACTTGGCGACAAATCGTATCATTATATTCAAAAACATTTCTATCTGTAATTTTTTTCTTGATTTCGCTTACAATTTGATTAAATTCTTCGATAGATTTTGTTGTTTGTGAAAATAGCCTGATATTTTTATTAAAATCAACCTTGCTTAAACCGGCAATGCTTTCGATAATTATGGCGTGCCCGTTGGTTTGCCCGACCAAACCATTTACCTCTGCGTGCCCTATCTTTCCGTAAATAACTATTTGCGTTTCGCTTGGATTACTCTCCTCGTATGCCTTTTTGATGTTCTTTTGCAAATTCAGCACAACCGGACAAGTAGCATCAATGATTTCAATGCCGTTTTCTGCTGCCTTCCGGTAAGTTAGAGGAGGCTCTCCGTGCGCCCGTAACAGCACTTTTTGGTTTTTTAAACGTTCAAATTGGTTGTGGTCAATCGTGATAAGCCCTTTTTGAGAAAGCCGCTCTACCTCCATACTGTTATGGACGATGTCGCCAAGGCAATACAATTCTCCTTTTGTAGAAAGCTCCTCTTCCGCCTTGCGAATGGCGTTGACTACTCCAAAGCAAAATCCCGAATCATGGTCTATCTCTATAATCATCGTGAATATTATAAAGCACGAAAGCGCGCTATTTTATTTTTTCTTTAAACAATTCCAATAACCACCTTTTCTGTTCTTCGGGTGATGTGCGGCTATTGTCTAATTCTATGGCATCTACTGCTTTTCGCAACGGGCTTTCAGTGCGGTTTTGATCTAAAAAATCTCTTTTCCGGATGTTTTGCAAAATGGATTCAAACGACTCTTCCTGTCCTTTTTGCTTCAACTCCTCGTAACGTCTTTGAGCTCGTATTTCAGGCGAGGCGGTAACAAATACTTTCAGTTCCGCATCCGGAAAAACGACTGTCCCAATGTCGCGCCCGTCCATTACGATTCCTTTTCCGGTGCTGTATGCCTGCTGTTGGCACACCATTGCCTGACGCACAAAACCAATGGCACTAACAATGCTTACTTGGTTGGAAACAGCAAGCGAGCGGATTTCTTGTTCCACATTCTTACCATTCATATATGTTTCGCTCTTTCCTGTTTCAGGATTTACCTTAAATTCGATATGAATATTCCCGATAACTTTCTGCAACATCTGTTCGTCTACTTGATCGTTGGTTATCAGTCCGTTTTGACGGCAATATAACGTAACAGCACGATACATTGCCCCACTGTCGATATAGGCATATCCGATTTCTTTTGCCAGCTCTTTTGCCATAGTACTTTTTCCCGATGAGGAAAAGCCGTCTATTGCTATGATTATTTTTTTCATTTTGAAATTAGATTAAAGATAAAAGACATTTTTTAATTCAATGCTGTAAAGAAAAGAACGTTATATAGTTGGACTTTTTGTTGGATAAAAAATGTACACACATAAAATCGAACACGAAGGCAACGTTTGATAAATCCATCCTCAACTAAAACTTTAATTTGGGTTATGTCTTTGTTCTTTTATCTTTGTTCTTTTATCTTTGTTTATTTGAACGAATCCAAAGAAGTTGAAATCGAAAAACTTACGGTATTTCCCGAAGCTGCATATTGAGCATAAGCCGCTCCTAAGGCAAATTTATACACTTTCAATCCTACCCCAAACGAAAATCCGTTTATTGACCGTGCATTTTCCAGCGCAAACTCTTGGCTCCGGCGATGATTATAAGCAACGGCAATATTGAAATTGTTGGAAGGAATAAACTCCGCACCAATAATCAAATGGCGGAAAAGCATATTGCCCCAGCCTATTTTATTATCATCGTTTGCCGGTAACAGATGACTGTTTTGTGAAGTTTCTTTGTAATAACTCAAATCCCAACGATTCAGATTGACATAAGTAAGGGAAAAGCGGAACGGAGCGTGTGCCAATCGCTTGGTAATTCCCACTTGAATATCCCAAGGTAATTTTTCGCGTTGCTGAGAATAACCATCGAATTGAAAGCCCACATTTTTGAAGACCAGTCCCACCGAAAAATCATGCTCCTGGCTATAATAGTTTCCCCCAATATCTACCGCCAACCCAAAACTACTATAATTTTCGATAAATGAATATATGGGTTTCAGGGAAATTCCCGCCATAATATTTTTTGCCAAGCGACGGGAATAGGTTAGATTCAGGAGAAAATCGCCTCCGGAAAAATCCCCGGTAGGAATATCTTCTTCCGTGTAACCATCGAATGAGCCATAGCTTAAATAGTTCAAGCCGGCAGCCCAATGACTCACGCTATCAATATCTTGCGCATAGACCGCCGAACCGTAGCCAATATCGCTAATGTAATTCGTATAATTTATCCCGATATTCCGGTTTACACTACCGGAAAGCAATGCCGGATTTTGATAAATCAGATTCACATCTCTATTTTGCAGCGAGACGTTTGTTCCTCCAAGAGCAGCTACTTCTGCCGAGTTGGGCAGATTCATAAATTTATAGACAGTCTCGTTAGAACCGCAAAATCCCAACACGGAAAAACATAAAAAAAATACGGTAGCCAAAAATGATTTCATGCGAAAATATAGTTTATCGTCAACGTTAGATTAACGCTGATTTTAATATTCTATTGTATGTTTACTGCCTATTTTTCACATCTTTTACCTTCACTACATTATCTCTTTTCCATAAAAACGCAGTGAATTTTTTACTTTGTTACAACACACATACCTGTTATCTGCCGTTTTTTCATTTTTCAAGTCTTTTCTAACTTCCAAATTCAATTAAAATTAGTTTATACTATTGAGTTCTGAATTTCCCACAAAGCCCACAAAAACTTAATGTTCTTTGTGTCTTTGTGGGAAACATCTATCTTTTTTCTAAATATAAACTAATTACGAAGGCCTTAATATCAATAATTCCACCTTTATTTTTTATGTAAAAAGGCATAAAAAATTACTCCTCCAATGGGAAGATCCCTATCGGACGGCGTATTACATATTTAGTTAGAGATTGATTTGACTCAAAGCCATATCCCTTAATAATTTTGTCTTTTTGCGTAATTTTTATTGAGTCGTCCGAGTAAACCCTTTCTGTCACTTCATCCCAAAAAAGCTGATTGCACTCAAAGCGCTCTCCTTCCAAATTGACTGCCGTTACACTGTCGCGTAAATCCCACAGTCGTTTTTTGTCATAATAAATAGCATAATTGCCTTGAATTTCAGCATCTACATTTAATTTTGTATCAAATTTTTCTAAATGGATTCCCTGAGGAAACTCCCAGTAGGGAACTTCGGCTTTATCGTATATGTTCCATTCGGGCGTATTCATTCGATAGCGAGTGACTCCCGAATCGGAAACAACGGTTGAAACCTCCGTAGCACGCAAAGAAGGCGTTTTAGCCCGGTCGGTAATAGCTTCCACCTTTTCCGTTTTTTCGGAACAGGAAGCAAAAAAACATATAATAGTTATTACTGCTATATGTTTATACTTAAGCAATTTTAAAAATTTAGCCATCGAACTGTGGTTTTTTCTTGAATCCATCCCGGAACGGTATAAGTATTGCCCGTAATATTACGTATAGACGATTCCGGCGGAAAATGAGCTTTGTACTCACTAATCAACTTATCTGCATTTGCCACACAGGAAGGATCTACCTCTTTAGCTTTTTCCAGCTTGTCTACCGCTGCCCAATAAGCGGTTTTTCGAATAGCAGGATCACTGTCGATCGTTGAGGCATATTGGACATACAAATGGGCTATCATCATATAAGCTGATGAGTTGGACGGATTATAAGCCAGTGCCGATAAGGATGCCTCACGGGCATTATTATAATCTCCAAGTTCACTATAGGTGGCTGATACTTTCATTTTCAGCTTTGATTTTTCGATGTTGCTATTTTCTAAATTTACCGCTTCTTCAAAATAGGAAATAGCTTTGAGGTAGTTTTTGTTATTGTATGCCTGTATGGCTAAAACGCTCGCCGATTCGACTGACGGTTTTATTTTATAAGCATAACCGGCAACCTTAAAATAGACCATAGACTTTTCACAACCGGCATTTCCATACAACACTAAAATTTTTTTCAAAAAAGCCGGATCTTCCTGTTTTTCATCCAATTGTTTACCACATACTTCATCAAGCTTTTTACAATCGACCGCGCCGGAAAACAGCATATCCGCCATTGTCTTTATCGCCGCATAAACCGTATCTTTCGGCTCTCTCGAAGTAGCACGCTCACGCAGCATGGGGACAACCTTCAGGTAATCATCAATATATGTCCATATAAAAGCGTCCTGCTTTGCCTTGTACAAGTTGGTTGACAGCATAAAATATAGCCGGAATACTGCTGCCTCATTGGCTGATTTATCTAATTCTATAGCCTCGGACAGCCATTTATATGCTTTCTCTTTATAAGGATCTTGAGGTGGATTAGCAAACCGGTTGTAGTCAATAGCCTTTCTTCCTAAGACGTATGCTTTTCCGGATTTCGAGCTGTTTTCCAAAAATTTAATATAATTATCATATACGCCCATTAACCGTTCAAAAAGTTTTGCTTTTTGGGTAAGATTTTGCTCATTTTCGATCTGCCAGCCCACGATACCTGGTCCATACCGGTAGATAGAAATATGGGATGCCGGGCATTCATCGTAAGCCTGATTCCAAAATTCTGCCGCACTTTTATAGTTTCCCTGCTTGGCGTATGTTTCAATCATGCTCAAATTTTGCACGCAACGTATGCTATCTTCTCCTTTTCCAAAAGCGGTTTTACTTTCAACACCCGTTTGGGCATAACCTGCAAATGTTACTAATACACTAAAGACAATCACAGGCAATATTGCTTTACTGATCTTCATGATGTGATGAATAATACATTTTACTACTATTCAAATTTGCGCGTCATAAACCAACGCTCATTGATTGTCATATTCAATGTAAACTTAAAATATTGCTCCTTGATTAAGTTATGAGCAGTAGTTCCTATATTTCCATATTCAAATACAAAATTAAGCACAGTTGGATTCGTACTGCGTTTCAAAGGCAATCCCAAACCGGCACTAACGGTGTATTCGTTAATTCCTTCCCCGTTTATTTTCGCGTAAGAATTTGAATAGTTAACTCCGGCACGGTAATAAATCCGGTTAAGATAATTTTTACTGAAATTATTCGGCTGATACTCAATCCCCAATGAGAATTTATCCCGGTCTACAAACGGTTTTTCTCCAAAATACCGGGCATCCGACCACGCTTGATACTTATAATCAAATCCGGCTAAAAGTTTTTCCGACAGATTATATACAACACCCATTCCGACTGTAAGCGGCAAGTCAAAATCATTATTATCCGTAATATTCACCGTGTCGATGTTATTGGTAATTATGGTCTGCTCCGCACTTCTTCCAACGCTTGACTGAGGTTGAAAGACAGCTCCAAGTGTCACTTTTTGATTTTTCGGCAATGAGAATGTATATTGCGCTCCAAATAGTCCGGAAAAGTCGGACACGCGAATTTCATTTGTTTGTATAGTCGGACTGTATCCCGTTTTTTCACCAAAAGAGACAGAACTCTGATGCTTGATTGTTCCGAAATTGAAATTCAGACTTGCACCTAACGAAAAATTAGGGAAAGGATTTACTGCTGCTCCCAAATAAAATTGGGTAACGCCTCCCGAACCTTGATACATATAGGAGGTTTCCAACGAACCGCCTTGAATAGTAGACGGTTGTGTTTCCTTAGTCATGAAATCGTATCCTACGACAGAATAAGGTTGTAGTCCGGCACTGACGCCCAGCCATTTTTCTACGGGAAACTGAAACGCAAGGTACTCTAAATTCCCGTTCATCGCTGTTTGCTGCCCATTTGCATCTTCGTAGGAAGAAAACTTTAAGCTTGCAGCCGCTTCAAAACGGAAAGTAAGGGTATCAATAGCCGTAAAGGATGCGGGGTTTCCGGAGTTGGTAAACTTGTTGGTACGCAAACCGTAGGATATTCCTCCCATGGATTTACTTTGACCGAATCCGGCATCCATAAGTCCTCCGAATCCATAACGGGTATAGGGCGAGCTTGTATTATTTTGAGCGAAAATTCCCGCTGCACAAGCCCATAAGAAAACGATAACTAAGCCTCTTTTTGACATTTAAAATTGAGTATTCGATTCAAACCAACTAATAATAAACTTTGACTTGCAAAGGTGCTACTTTTTATCTTTTTTTCAAAGTAAAAAGCATCCCCGCCTGTTAAAAATATTGAAAGATCCGGATAAACCGACGAAAGAGACGAAATATATCCTTCTATTTCATAAGTCAGTCCGTTGACAATTCCGGCTAAAATAGCCTCATTGGTGGTAGTTCCGAGCAAATGAACAGAATCTTTCATTTCTATTAACGGTAATTTTTTCGTAAAAGTATGCAACGCCTTTCTTCTCATTTCCAATCCAAGCGAAATATTTCCTCCTACATACTGGTTTTTGGCATTTACTACATCATAAGTAACAGCTGTTCCGGCATCAATTACCAGCAAATTGGCATCCGGTTTCAAATAGTTTGCCCCAACACAAGCGGCGATTCTGTCCTTTCCCAGTGTTTCAGGCGTTTTATACAGATTTTCTATAGGAAGTGATGTATATTCATCCAGCCAAACAAATTTTTCCGTTTTTTTCTTTATATACTCAATTACATCCTCCTCCGGATTTGCCACAGAAGACAAAATAGCTGCAGAAATAGGATACAACTCATACAGATGCTCTATATATATTGTATCAAGCCGTTTAAAGATATTCGAAAACAGCAACTTTTCGTTCAAAAAAACACCTACTTTTGTAAAAGAATTTCCTTGGTCGACAATTAAATTCATGACCGGTTAATTTTTTAAAATTCAGTAAAAAACATATAGTTATAAAAAAAACTTCCCAAAAGTAAATAAATTACGATTATGTTTCATTAAGTGAACAAAAAAATATATATTTGCTGGAAAAATAAATAGTATAATATCCTTAAATAAAAAAATTAATATTATGAAACGAAAGTTACTATTTGCCTTTATTCTTTTTTCGGTGTTTGGTATTAACACCATATCTGCTCAAAGTGTTGTTGTAGCCGGTATATCTGCAAGTTATGTATACACAGGTACCTCTATCACACCAACACCGGTAGTACGTGACGGTATGAAAACACTAAAAAAGGATGTAGATTATACATTGGAGTACAAAAACAATATAAATGTAGGTACTGCTTCTGTAATAATAAAATATATCGGCAATTATATGGGTGAAGCGAGTAAAGAGTTTAACATAACCAAAGCCCGCCTTGTTGCAACCATAGATGCAGGTCAAGGTAAGGTATACGGAGTAACAGATCCTAAGCTAACCTACAAAATAACATCAGGAGAGCTGAAAGCCAATGATGTTATGAAAGGAAACTTAGAGCGCCAACCGGGCGAGGATGTTGGTATTTATCCTATTACACAAGGTACATTGACTGCGGGAGATAATTACGAGCTGTTTGTCACAAAGAATAATTTCAAAATAGACAGGGCAGTAGTTACCGTTAAACCTACTTCGGGGCAAAAGAAAATATACGGACAACCTACTCCGGAAATAAAATATACAATTGTTGAAGGTGCGTTAGTTGGAAAAGATACATTTACCGGATCATTAGGTTTGGCAATGGGCGAAAATGTTGGAACTTATCCTATTACAATCGGTACATTGACTGCCGGAAAGAATTATGACTTACGCCTTATTCCAGACCAAAGCTTTGAGATATTGAAAACCGAAATTGCGGTAAAACCAAATGCAGGACAGTCAAAAGTGTTCGGTTCTCCGGAACCTGTCATTTCATATACCGTTACATCCGGAGCATTGGTCAACAACGATGCTTTCAAAGGAAGCTTAACCCGCCAGCCGGGCGAAGATGTCGGTACATATATGATTAAAAGAGGTACGCTCGGATTGAGTAATAACTACAACTTAAAAGTAGATACGCTGCAAAAATTCGAGATTAAGCGTAAACTTGTTGAAAGTACCGTTCCATCGGCTCCGTCTGTATCGGCAGCAGTTCCGGCAACAAAATAACAAAAGTAGAATTTTCTTTGTAAATAATTTTTTATATATTTGCACAAAATAATTAAATAGCATTATGCAATTGAACAGACATCATACTCATCATCACAATCAACGTTAACCGGTGGGCGAGTAATTATGTTCAATAACAATAGATAAGAAAAAGGCTTACCGGAATGGTAGGCTTTTTTTGTATAAAAAAGGATAAATAAAATAAATGAGGAATAAGTAAACAAGCGAGGAAATAAGCAATTCTACCCAACTGAAAATGTAATTTTTCCCTTGTATGCTTTTAAATAAATAAAAATATGCTACGAATTGCAGTACAAACCAAAGGCCGGTTGTTTGAAGAAACCATGACCATGCTTACAGAATCAAGTATCAAAGTAGAATCGGGGAAACGCACCTTATTAGTGCCGGCAAAAAACTTCCCTATTGAAATCCTTTACCTGCGCGACGATGATATTCCGCAAGCCGTTGCCAGCGGGATAGCCGATGTTGGCGTGGTAGGAGAAAATGAGTACGAGGAGAAAGCCGAAGATGCAGTAATTATCAAACGTCTCGGTTTTAGCAAATGCCGTTTATCTCTTGCAATTCCAAAAGCTGTTGATTACAAAGGCGTAGAATGGTTTAACGGAAAAAAAATAGCTACTTCGTATCCGGTCATTTTAGAAAGGTTCTTGAAGGCAAATAATGTTAATTCAGATATTCACGTTATTACCGGTTCGGTAGAGATTGCGCCGGGTATCGGATTGGCTGATTGTATCTTCGACATTGTGAGTTCGGGCGGAACGCTGATTAGCAACAACCTAAAAGAGGTCGAAATTGTGATGCAATCCGAAGCATTGATGATTGCCAACCGCAACTTAACAGCTGAAAAACAGGTAATTTTGGATGAATTGCTGTTCCGTTTCGATTCCTACAAAAACGCAGAAGGTAAAAAATACATCATTTTAAACGTACCGAACGACAAGATTTCACAAGTTTGTGAATTGTTGCCCGGTATAAAGTCTCCAACAATTACGCCGTTAGTCGAAAACGGCTGGAGTTCGTTGCATTCGGTAATTGATGAGAAGAAATTTTGGGATATTATCAGCAAATTGAAAGCATTGGGGGCTGAAGGAATTTTGGTGGTGCCGATTGAGAAAATGATCGTGTAGGGGCGAAATAGATAGTGTAAATAAATAGGTGGTAAATAAATGGGTGCGAATAGGGCGAATTATTATTCGCCCCTACGAGGGCAACGTTATATAATATAACACATTTCTGCGACACCGATAAACCACGCGCATTGTCGACTGAAACTCAACTGGGGTACAAATTGTCCCCCAGTTGAAACGACTGCCGCCAACGGAAAAAAACGTAAAATCCAAGCTGCCAATCAGAAAGGTATTTTTCGTATCATTCAATCTATCCCTTCGCCCAAAACAGAACCATTAAAACTGCGGCTGGCACAAGCGGCAGCGAACGGGTTCAATAAATTAAAAATCAGTAAATTGCCACACAACATACACGTGAACTTTATAAACTCAAAGGCTATCCCGATAATTGGATCGAAAAACGAATGCGCAGCATTGCTATTCGCGAGGAACTGACTGATGATGGAAAAGCCGCGGTGTAAAGGAAAAAGTAGAATAAATAATAGTTATCAGATTTCGATAGAGTAGAAATTGAAATAATTGCTGATAAATCGAAAACAAACTTACAAAAAATGAAAACAAAAGAAACATTCTTGTACTTGTGCCTTATGTTGTCTTGTCAATTACAAGCACAAATGATAGTTGTCGCTCCCGAAAAAAAAACAAGAAATGAAAACGGCTATTACATGAATTTACAAAACGCCAAAGAAAACGCGACTGACGTGTGGACTCTTGATATTCAAAAAGAAGATGCTGATAAATTTTTAAGCAATCCTGATACTTTTCCTAATTTGAATGAACTGATTGTTAATTTCTCAAAAGTCAAAACTATAAATAATTTGGCAGCTTGCCGGAATTTAAAAGAAATTAAAATATTTTATTCCTGGAATATTGCCTCATTACCGGATGATTTAATTCAATTGCCGTTGGAAAATTTGATATTTGAAGGTGGTAACCTAAAGCACCTGCCCGGCTCTTTTTTCTATGGAAAAACATTCAAAAGAATTTGTCTTGGACATAACCAGTTAGACAGTTTGCCTGAAATTCCTAAAAATAACAATATAACAAATTTATATTTATGCTTAAATAAATTCAGTAAACTTCCGTCTGACTTTAAAAATTTACAAAAATTAGAAGTTTTGTCTTTAAAAGACAATGCTTTTTTTGAGTTTCCCAAAGAGATTTTGACCTTGAAAAATTTAAACGCATTAAATTTGAGCGCAAATAATATATCCGAAATACCTAAAAAATTAAATAATCTGTCAAAATTGGAAACACTATATCTTGTGCGTACTTCAGTTAAAAAATTACCATCTTTGAAAAAAACATCTTTGAAATTATTATTGATAAGTGATACAGGATTAAGTGAAAAAGAAAAAGAAAACATCAAAAACGCTTTACCTGAAAACTGCGAAATAAATTGGACGGATGAATTGAATCAGTCATTAGACAGTTTTTCTTGTTCTTGCGTAAAAATGTCCTATTTTTAAATCATACAAATTAAAGTTTAAACAAATGAATACAGTAAAATACCCTCGAAAAAACGGATGGGCGCAACTCCTGACCCGCCCCGCATTCGATAACAGCACCCTTTTTGAAACCGTGCAAACCGTCTTAACCGACATCAAAACGCGCGGTGACGAAGCCGTAAAAGAGTACGGGCTAAAATTTGATAAAGTAGAATTACCGAATTTACAAGTTTCCAAAGAAGAAATTATCGAATCCCGAAAGTTGATTTCCGAAGAATTGAAATCTGCTATTTTATTGGCAAAAAACAATATCGAAAAATTCCACGCGGCACAAAAACATGAATTGCCGAAAGTGAAAACAATGCCCGGCGTAACTTGCTGGCAAAAGGCAGTGGCGATTGATAAAGTGGGATTATATATTCCTGGCGGTACTGCGCCGCTTTTTTCTACGGTGTTGATGTTAGCACTTCCGGCGCAGATTGCCGGTTGCAAAGAGATTGTACTTTGCTCGCCACCTAACCGCGAAGGGAAAATTCATCCCGCCGTGCTGTATGCTGCACAGGTTTCGGGTGTTACAAAAATATATAAAATCGGCGGTATCCAGGCAATCGGAGCAATGGCTTACGGTACGGAAAGTGTTCCAAAGGTGTATAAAATTTTCGGTCCCGGCAATCAGTATGTTACCGCTGCCAAGCAGCTGGTTTCGCTGCACAACGTGGCGATTGATATGCCTGCCGGTCCATCGGAAGTAGAAGTGCTGGCGGATGAATCGGCAAATCCCGCTTTTGTTGCTGCCGATTTACTTTCTCAAGCAGAACACGGCATTGACAGCCAATCCATTTTAATTACTACAAGCGAAAAGTTGGCGCAAAAAGTAGTAGAGCAGGTTGCCATTCAGGTAGAACAGCTTCCGCGTGCCGGCCTGGCAAAAAAAGCATTGGAGCACAGCAAAATAATCATTGTCAAAAATATGGTGGAAGCTATTGCCATGACCAATGAATATGCGCCGGAACACTTAATTATTTCTACTGAAAACTACCGCGATATTGCGGAAAAAATTACGAATGCAGGTTCAATTTTTCTCGGACATCTCACTCCCGAAAGTGCGGGAGATTACGCTTCCGGTACCAACCACACTTTGCCTACAAACGGTTATGCCAAAGCGTATAGCGGAGTAAACCTGGATAGTTTTACAAAGAAGATAACCTTTCAGGAACTGACAAAGGAAGGATTGGAAAATGTTGGAGATGCGATAGAGACTATGGCTGATAATGAACTGCTTACGGCGCATGGAAATGCGATAAGGTTGAGGAGGTTATAAAAGGCCAAATAATAGTTACAAAAAAGGCTGTCTTCAAAACGAAACAGCCTTTTTTTATAATATTTTTCAATTATCAATTCTTCAACGCCGCCTGTGCAGCCGATAGGCGTGCAATCGGAACGCGGAACGGAGAACAGCTCACATAGTTCAATCCTACTTTGTGACAGAATTCGATAGACGAAGGCTCGCCTCCGTGTTCGCCACAGATACCGCACTTCAAATCAGGACGAACAGCCCGGCCTCTTTCGGTAGCCATTTGCACTAATTGACCTACACCTTTTTGGTCTAACACTTGGAATGGATCGAATTTCAAGATTTTCTTTTCGAGGTAAACCGGCAAGAACGAAGCAATATCATCGCGGGAATACCCAAAAGTCATCTGAGTTAAATCGTTGGTTCCGAATGAGAAGAACTCAGCAGCAGAAGCAATACGATTGGCAGTCAAAGCAGCACGCGGTATTTCAATCATTGTTCCTACCTTGAAATCTACTTTATCGCCAACTTCTTCAAACAACTTGGCAGCCGTTGCACGGATAACTTTTTCCTGTTCCAAATATTCATATAAAATACCGGTAAGCGGCACCATGATTTCAGGAATAGCTGTTACGCCTTTTTTCTTCAATACCAACGCAGCACCCAAGATAGCGCGTGTTTGCATTTCGGTAATTTCAGGATAAGTGTTTCCAAGACGTGCACCGCGATGTCCCAGCATCGGATTTTGCTCGTGCAAGGCATCAACACGCTGTTTGATCACTTTTACCGGAACGCCCATCGCTTCAGCCATCTCCTGTTGTCCCTTTTCATCATGAGGAACAAACTCGTGCAAAGGCGGGTCAAGCAAGCGAACCGTAACCGGGCAACCTTCCATTGCTTCGAAAATACCTTCAAAGTCGGTTTGCTGGAACGGCAGCAATTTTGCCAACGCTATGCGGCGGCCTTCAGCGTTTTCAGCCAAAATCATTTCGCGCATCGCTTTGATTTTTTCGCCTTCAAAGAACATGTGTTCCGTGCGGCAAAGACCAATACCTACGGCACCAAACTTACGGGCAACTTGTGCGTCATAAGGAGTATCGGCATTAGTACGAACTGCCATTTTGGTATATTTATCAGCAAGTGTCATCAATTCGGCAAAATCGTTATCCAATTCAGCCTCTTGAGTAGCTACTTCTCCGGCATAAATATCTCCTGTCGAACCATTTAATGAAATAAAATCACCTTCTTTGTAGATCTTACCGTCTACTTCCATTGTTTTGGCAGCATAGTCGATTTTTAACGTGCCGGCTCCCGAAACACAGCACTTACCCATGCCGCGAGCCACAACAGCAGCATGAGAGGTCATACCGCCGCGAGCGGTCAAGATACCTTGTGCGGCAGCCATACCCGCCAAATCTTCCGGAGAAGTTTCGATGCGCACCATGATTACTTTTTCGCCTTTTTCTGCCCAAGCAGAGGCATCATCGGCATTGAATACGATTTTACCCGAAGCAGCGCCCGGCGAGGCAGCCAATCCTTTGGCAATCACTTCTGCCGATTTCAACGCTTTTTTGTCGAAAACCGGGTGTAATAATTCATCCAGTTTAACCGGCTCAATGCGAAGAAGAGCTGTTTTTTCATCAATCATACCTTGGCGCAGCATATCCATGGCGATTTTTACCATAGCTGCACCGGTACGTTTTCCGTTCCGGGTTTGCAAGAACCAAAGCTTACCTTCCTGAACGGTAAATTCCATATCTTGCATATCTTTATAATGGTTTTCAAGACGGGTTTGAAGCGCATCAAGTTCCTGGTAGATTTCCGGCATCGCTTCTTCCATGGAAGGATACTTAGCAGCTCGCTCGCTTTCGGAAATACCAGCCAACTCTGCCCAGCGCTGAGAACCGATTTTAGTAATTTGTTGCGGTGTGCGGATACCGGCAACCACGTCTTCGCCTTGTGCGTTGATCAGATATTCGCCAACAAACTGGTCTTCGCCGGTAGCTGCATCACGCGAAAAGCAAACACCGGTAGCCGAAGTTTCACCCATATTTCCAAATACCATTGCCTGAACATTTACGGCAGTTCCCCACTCGGCAGGGATTCCCTCCATTTTGCGGTAAAGAATGGCACGGTCGTTCATCCAAGAGTCGAATACAGAACAGACAGCACCCCAAAGTTGCTCATAAGCCGATTCAGGGAAATTTTTTCCGGTTTGCTTCAATACGGCAGCTTTAAATTTGGCTACCAGCTCTTTCAAGTCGTCTACCGAAAGGTCGGTATCCAGATGTATGCCCTTTTCTTCTTTCACCTGCTCGATAATTTCCTCAAACGGGTCAATATCATTTTTATTGGCGGGTTTCATTCCCAATACCACATCGCCATACATTTGAACGAAACGGCGGTAAGAATCCCAGGCAAAACGAGCATTTCCGGTTTTGCGAGTCATACCTTCAACAACAGCATCGTTTAATCCCAAGTTTAAAATCGTATCCATCATACCCGGCATAGATGCGCGTGCACCTGATCGAACAGATACTAAAAGTGGATTTTCGACATCGCCGAATTTGGAATTCATTAGTTTTTCGACCAACTCAATGGATTTTTCTACTTCGGGTTTCAAAAGTTCAACAACTTTATCTTTCCCAAGTTCATAATACTCGGTACAGACATCGGTTGTAATGGTAAATCCCGGAGGAACAGGTACTCCAATCAGATTCATCTCTGCCAAGTTAGCACCTTTGCCACCCAACAGATTTTTCATATCGGCTTTTCCTTCCGCTTCTCCGTTTCCAAAAGCGTAAACTCTTTTTACGTTACTCACTGTCATTTTGTTTATTATTTAAAATTATACTGATTTGCTATGTAGAGATTGCAAATAAGCCGTAAAAGTACATATTTTTTGTAATAAAACGAAATAATTCATTAATCAAAATCATTTTCGTCATCGTCGTATAAATTGTTCAATTCAAACGATATACTGTCAAGCTCTTCGATCCACGATTCTCTAATATTCTCGGGAGTGTTTTCAGGGGCACTATCAATTCTTTTCTGCACTATATCCAATTCCCGTTCAAGTTCTGCACGTCTGCTCATAGTCTTTTATTTTAAGTTAATACTGGTTGTAGTAGAACAAACAAGGTAAAAAAAAGTTTAAAGTTATATTTGAATACAGTGCAGATATAACGGGAGATAAGACACTCTACCATAGAGGCGTTGCATGCAATCTCTTACAAAGGAACAGCATCCCGACCGCAAACAATTGCCGGTAGAGATACAGCATACAGTTATCCGGAGTAAATAAATCTTACAGAATAACCTTACTTACGTATGCTTTCAAGCTATTGTAATTTAAATATGTAAGTGATATTACCGCTTTGGTTTTTCTCGGAACTGCTTTTATTAAACTTTGTTTTCTTTGCAGCTTCTATAGCGGAATTTCTAAGGGTTGGATTATCAATATTTGTCCCGCTTCCTATGGAAGCATTTATTACGGAACCTTCCTGGTTGACTATTATCGTTACAACAATTCGACCTTCCTCGTATACGGTATATGCCGGTCTTACCAACTGCCCGACAAGTTCTCTGCCGCCAAGCGAATATGAGTGACCGTGCCCGTTTCCGACACCGCTCCCTTCTCTGTTGGCTGCATCCTGATTACCAAATGGGTTTCCTTGGTTACCGGTTCCTTTACCTGTACCCTGTCCGGTAGAAGTATTTGAATTTCCGGCTCCACCTGATCCGCCACCGCCAAACAGATTTTTTGCCCGGTCGCCTATCTCTTGCGCTTTTTTATCTTGCGCATCTTTTATCGCTTTCGCTTCCGCTATTTTCCGTTGCTCTTCCTGATATTGTAATTGCTGCCGGCGTTGCAGTTCTCTCTGTTCTTGCTCGCGAAGAAGTTCTTCCGCCGTCTTCTCCTTTTTGGATGACGGCATAACTGCCGATTCTTCGATTTCCTGAGTTTGATATTCTTCGATTGAAGACAACGGATCGGCATCCAGCGAGGCTAACGATTGTTCGATTTCACTGGCAGGGGCAGGCTCAAAAAAATCACTTCCGCCCTCAGTATCCACTCCAAGGGAAACCGAAAGACCTTCCTCCTCGCTCGAAACCTTTACTGGTAAAATCCAATAACATAGCAATAGCAACAGGACAGTATAAAAAATCACCGTCCCTATTACTCCGTATATTTTAGCTTTTTGCTCTAATTTCATTTTTTGCTATTTTACTGGGCGGGTAGCAATTACCAATTTAAACTTATTAACGTTTGCAATATTCAATATTTTCACCACCTCGCCGTGCGGAACCGTTTCATCGGCATATAATGCAACATACATTTCGGGTTCTGCATGGGCAACTCTTTGCAAAAACGGCGTTATGCTATCGAAAGGGACTTGCATCTCCTTTTCTTTTCCAAAAGCCACATAATGATTCAACTCTTTATCTATGACAACTCTTGCCAGAGGCTTGGCAGAAGTCTGCTGCGAACTTTGCGGCAACATTATCTTAATGGCATTGGGATGTACCACCGTTGATGTTATCATAAAAAATATAAGGAGCAGGAAAATCATATCAGACATGGAGGCCATACTGAAACTTGTGTCGGTTTTACTTCTTCTTTTTAATGCCATTTTTTAATTAATAATTAACAGTTAATAATTAACAATTAAAATCAAGAACTAAGAACTAATAGAGATTCCTATTAATTTTTAATTCCTAATTATTAATTACCCGGCAGGTTCGTTGAGAATATCCATAAACTCTAATGAATGGGCTTCCATGCTGCTTATTACGTTGCCGATTCGTCCGGTCAGGTAGTTGTAGGCAAAGTAGGCAATGACTCCCACTATAAGACCTGCCACCGTTGTAACCATTGCAGTATAAATACCACCGGCAAGTGTCGTTACATCCACGTTGTTTCCGGCATTTTCCATATTAAAGAAAGCTTGAACCATTCCGACTACCGTACCCAGAAATCCAACCATCGGCGCGCCTCCCGAAACCGTAGCCAACAGCGGAAGACCTTTTTCCAGTTTCATAATTTCAAGATTACCAACGTTTTCAACGGCAACCATCACATCATTCATCGGACGACCGAGGCGGGATATTCCCTTCTCTATCATTCGCGAATATGGCGTGTCTGTTTTTTTACATAATGTCAATGCAGCTTCGATTTTCCCTTCGTTGATGTAATCCTTTATCTTATTCATAAAGGTTGCATCTTTTTTAGAGGCTTTTTTTACGACTATTAACCGTTCAATAAAAATGTATACGGCTAATATTCCCAACAGTAAAAGCGGAAGCATAATCCATCCGCCCTTGAGTGCCATATCGAGTAAATTCATCTCAACCGGGACTGTTTCTACGGCTTGAGGGACTTGTAATAACATATTTATATTCATCTGTTTATATTTATTTTAAATTATTGCCGGATGGAACACCCAAATAAACATTAGCTCCCGTAGGCCGCTGACCGTTGGTTGGTTCGTATATCAAATTTTTGACGTGGGTGTTTCATTTGTCTATTATATTTGAAAAATTATGCAATATTACCATTTTTTCTCCAAAACCTAAAATCTGAAATTATAAATTTATTTCAAACACTCTTTATACATCTGAATCGTCTTTTCCAATCCCAGGTAGAGAGCATCCGAAATCAGCGCATGACCGATAGAAACTTCCTTAAGCCAAGGAATATTTTCTTTCAGGTAACGCAGATTTTCTAAATTCAAATCATGCCCGGCGTTCACTCCAAGCCCGCATTCTCTTGCCGCTTTCGCAGCTTCTATAAACGGCTGTACAGCTTTTTCCCTGTCAACCGCATAGCCGGCGGCATAAGGTTCGGTATAAAGCTCAATGCGGTCGGCGCCTGTTTTGGCAACGTTTCGAATATTTTCCAAATCCGTACCCACAAAAATGGATACGCGTATGCCTACCGATTGCAAATCTTCTATAATCTCCTTTAAAAAGCTCTCATGCTCAACGATATTCCAACCGGCGTTAGAAGTAATTGCTTCGGGCGGGTCGGGAACCAGCGTTACCTGATGAGGCTTCACGGTTTTGACCAACTTTATAAATTCCGGACTTGGATAGCCTTCTATATTAAACTCCGTTATTATGATAGCCTGTATATCCAGCACATCGTTGTATCGAATATGCCGTTCGTCCGGACGCGGGTGAACGGTTATGCCGCCGGCACCGAAAGACTGGCAGTCAACCGCCGCTTTCTGTATATCGGGGATATTTCCTCCGCGAGCATTCCGCAAGGAGGCTATTTTATTGATATTTACACTTAGCTTTGTCATATTTATTACTTGTTGTCTTTTTTTTAATTTGAAAGGGTATGTCCCATCTTTTCCTTCTTTGTCTTTATATAAAACATGTTGTACTCATTTGGTTCAATTTCGACCGGAATATTTTCTACAATTTGCAATCCGTAGCTTTCCAAACCGATGCGCTTAACCGGATTATTGGTCATCAGGCGCATTTTTTTTACGCCCACTTCCCTGAGGATTTGCGCACCTACGCCATAATCGCGCTCGTCAGGCTTAAATCCGAGATGCACGTTTGCATCCACCGTATCATATCCCTCTTCCTGCAGTTTATAGGCTTTTATCTTGTTCATCAAACCGATTCCCCTACCCTCTTGATTCATATAAACAATCACGCCTTTTCCCTCTTTTTGGATTTTTTGCATGGCTAAATGAAGCTGTTCGCCACATTCGCAACGAAGCGAACCGAAAATATCGCCGGTCATACACGAGGAGTGAACACGCACCAACACCGGCTCGTCTTCGTCCCACTCACCCTTTACCAAGGCGACATGCTCCTGGTCGTTTGATTTCTGACGGAAAGGAATCAGCTTGAAATCACCGTATTTAGTCGGCATATTGACCGTTTCTCCTTTTTCTACCAGCGACTCGGATTTTAACCGGTAAGCAATTAAGTCCTTCACGCTGATGATCTTCATTCCGTATTCTTTTGCCAGTTCAACCAGTTTCGGCAAACGCGCCATGGTTCCGTCCGGATTGATAATTTCGATGAGCGCACCGGCGGGATAAAGACCTGCCAGGCGTGCCAAATCGACCGCAGCTTCCGTATGTCCGGCGCGGCGAAGCACCCCCCTGTTTTGCGCTTTCAGCGGAAAAATATGTCCGGGACGAGCCAAATCAGACGGTTTGGTGTTTGGACTGCACAACGCTTTAATCGTCATAGCGCGGTCGTAAGCCGAAACACCGGTGGTACACCCGTTTCCTATCAAATCAACTGTTACCGTAAACGGAGTTTCGTGCAGCGAAGTGTTATCCATCACCTGCAACTCCAGGTTCAGCTCCTTGCAGCGGCTTTCCGTAACGGGAACACAAACCAATCCTTTACCGTTGGTAATCATGAAGTTTACCTTTTCGGGCGTGATTAATTCGGCAGCCGTGATGAAGTCGCCTTCGTTTTCGCGATCCTCGTCATCTACCACAATTAAAAATTTTCCTTCCTTAAAGTCGGCTATTGCCTCTTCTATTGTATTTAGCTTAAACTCATTCATTTTTAACATTTTATTTCACCTCACATCCTTACCCAAATTAAAATAATCATCACCTTCCAAATCCGGTTTGACTGGATCTTTGATTGACAGCCACTTGATTCCAAACATTTTCCGGAGTTTTTCAAAATATGCATCAACGTTTAATCCGAAAAGTTTTATCAACAGATATAATACAAAAATAACGGCAAATATAAATGGAGACAAGAGCAACATCCACCATTTGAATTTTATTTTCAAATTTATTGTTACCATTGAATCTGTCGCCGCCTTGTAGGTCAAGAAAACACCCAACGGCATCAGCACCATCGAACTCAGCCAAATACCTTGCCAAACCTGCCAAATTCCATCGCGAGCCATTTTGTAACCGGTATTGTCTACAATATAATATACGATAAACAGGAAAACGGAAATAACCACCGGGATCCCCAATCCGCCTTTCCGGATGATAGCCCCCAACGGTGCGCCGATAAAGAAGAATACCAGACAGGCAAAAGAGAGCGTAAACTTGCGGTGCCGCTCAATTTCATGCCGCCACATAACCTTGTCTACCGAATTTTTCTCCATATCAAAAAATGAAATATCCGACTTGTTTTGATTTGCCGTCACAATGGCACGATACAATGTCTCGCTTTGCTGTGAAGTTGACTTTTTATTCCAAAAATCATCTATTGTATAGCCGGCATAACTTTCCAGTGAATCCCTGCATACCGGTTGAGGGTTGTTAAAATCCTTTCCAAAATATCGCCGGTTCTGGAATTCAGATATATTTTTTCCAGCCAAGCTATCCGAATAAAGCCGGAGTGAATCTATTGTATGTGCCAATGCCTTCATGTCCTTTGCCAAATACCGGTTAGAAACAACGGAGGCATCCATCATGTTGAAATTGGAGTCAAACTCAATCAATATCTCCTTGAATTTGAAGGTCTCGCGACGATATGGAACGTTTTTCTGCCCTCTTTGCTGCTGTCGCAGATTTTCAAACGACTCTCCCGAATAGAGCAGCAAAACAAGGTTTTTCTTATCTTCCGACATTTTTATCCGTCCCGAATCAGCCGATATAATTACGGCATTTTCAAACCCGTTGGTAAAATCGTAAATCATCATGTCCTTTAACAGCTGACGGTCAGGTTCTTTTTTCCGGACATAGATATTATAATTATTTATACCTTGGTAAAACTCGCCTGCGGGAATCTCGACTTCCGGCGATTTCTGGCGCATGGAAATAAGCAGAGTCCACAATTTAGTTTGAATAACCGGCATTGCATTGTTGGAAAAGAAAAAAGCTCCCACACAAACCAATAAAATAAAAAGAATAAACGGGCGCATAATCCGGAATAGCGAAATACCTGCCGCTTTCATAGCAAGGAGTTCAAGCCGCTCGCCCAAATTACCAAACGTCATCAATGCTGAAAGCAACACTGCCAACGGAAGCGCCATAGGAATAAGAGAAAGTGCCGCATAATAGAGAAAATTAGCCAACACCATAAAATCCAACCCTTTTCCCACCATTTCGTCGACATACTTCCATAAGAACTGCATCAAAACAACGAAAAGACAGATAAAAAAAGTGGCAAAGAATGACCCTAAGTAATCTTTTATAAGAAATAAATAAAGGCGTTTAATCCGCATTTTTATTCAAATATAATTCGATGCAAAGTTAACCGTTTTTTTTGACATTACAAGCGAAAAAAGCAAAAAGGGATTTTCTCAACAAAAGTCGTTTTTGAACACGGATGACGCAGATAACGCGGATTTTCGCTGATAGAAGTTGTCTTAAAAATAATCTTCGCTGTCCGGAGCATTTCTTCCCCAGGTTAAAACCTGGGTTATTCGCAATGCCGCCCTACGGGCGGGGAATCGTGAGTACTCTCTTTGTTCCCCGGTTTGATTAGCTGCAGGTTTTAACCTGTAACTCAAACAGCTCCTAAAATCAGGAAACAACCGCTCCCATTCCAACAGTCTCAAGTACTTTCTTTTTAGATTTGTAATAAGGTTGTAATATAAATGTAATAAGTCAACTCTACCTTTGCAGCGAGCTGTAAAATCAGTCTGATTATATGAAACGATTTTTGGAAAAGTTAGTAGAAGGTATTTTAATGATTAGCGGAAGTTTGACAAGTATCGCCATTCTGTTAATCATTATTTTTTTATTTAAGGAAGGGATTGGATTATTCAGCAGTCCGGAAGTTGAAAAAGGCTATGTTTTGAGTGTCAATCAAGCCAATCCGGTCAAGTCGCTTTCACCCTTAGAAGTAAAAGATATTTTTGACCAGGAGATTACCAACTGGAAAGAGGTAGGCGGAAACGATGAGGAAATCATGGTTTTCCGTTTTGATGATATTTTTTACCATTACACGGAAGAAGAGCTGGGTGAAAATTTTGAACTTCTGCCCGAAAAATTAAACAGTGTAGTGAAAGAGCATACGAATATCATTGCTTTTTTACCCGAAAAATACCTGGCTATTGACTATCAAGGGAAATTATTGGAGAAAAAGAGTATTTCCCCATTGGATTTTTTCTTTGGGAAAGAGTGGTTTCCGACGGCTATTCCGGCGGCACAATATGGTGTGCTACCGCTGATTTTTGGAACACTTTGGGTTAGTTTAGGGGCTATTTTGATTGCATTGCCTTTCGGGTTGGCGGTGGCTATTTATCTGGCAGAGATTGCCGGTACGCGAATACGCAAAATGCTGAAGCCTGTTATTGAGCTGTTGGCGGGTATTCCGTCGGTGGTCTATGGTTTCTTCGGGTTAGTGGTTATTGTCCCGTTTTTGCAAAAATTATTCGGCTTGCCGGTAGGCGAAACAGCCCTGGCTGGGAGTGTTGTGTTGGCAATCATGGCGTTACCTACTATTATCACGGTTGCCGAAGATGCGATACGTACCACTCCCCGCATTATGAAAGAAGCGAGTCTGGGGTTGGGCGCAAACCACTGGCAAACCATTTACCGCGTTATCCTGCCTTATGCCCGTTCCGGAATTTTAGCGGCAGTTGTATTAGGCATCGGCCGCGCTATCGGCGAAACGATGGCAGTATTAATGGTAACAGGGAATGCGGCAGTCATTCCAACTACGCTGTTGGAGCCTGTCCGTAGCATTCCGGCTACGATTGCGGCAGAGTTAGGCGAAGCTCCGGCAGGAGGCGCCCATTACCAAAGTCTCTTTTTGCTTGGCTGTATCCTTTTTATAATCACGCTGTTCCTGAGTATTGCGGTTGAAATTATTTCAGGGAAGAAAAGCAGTAGAGGGGTTTAAGAAACTGTTTGAATTATTCAATAGTTAACACTAACGTAGAACGTTGCCCTGCGCTTGGATATACAAGGCTTTAGCTTCGCTGACCGTTGGTTCTGCCTTAATAAATAACTCAAGCAACTTTTAAATTTGACAACAAAAAACAAAGACATAAAGATATACCGAATCAATGCAAGTGTATAAATGTCTTTCATCTATATATAAAAAAAATGAATAAAAATATCACACAATCTATTACATTCGGAATTTTCCGGGTATTGAGCTATTTCGTTGTACTCATTCTGTTTGTCATTCTCGGATTTATCGTTTATCATGGCATAGGGGTCATTTCGTGGGAATTTCTGACCGGATTTCCCGAAGACGGAATGACCAAAGGGGGAATTTTTCCGGCAATCGCAGGTACGCTCTGCTTAGTAACGGGAAGTATGATTTTTGCTTTCCCAATCGGTGTTATGTCCGGTATCTATATTAATGAGTATGCCGGAAATAATTGGGCAGTCAAGTTTATCCGCATTATGACCAACAATCTAAGTGGTATTCCGTCCATTGTTTTCGGGTTGTTCGGTATGTCATTGTTTGTGAATACGCTTGGTTTCGGCGACTCGATTCTTGCCGGCTCGTTAACGCTCGGATTACTGGTGTTGCCGTTGGTTATACGCACGACAGAGGAGGCTGTAAAGGCGATTCCCGACTCGTTCCGGACAGGCAGCTTAGCACTGGGGGCAACTAAGTTACAGACGATTTGGAAAGTTATTCTGCCAATGGCTTTCCCCAATATCATTACCGGATTAATCCTATCCGTAGGTCGTGTTTCGGGCGAAACGGCACCGATTCTCTTTACCGTAGCGGCTTACTTCCTACCTAAGTTGCCGGCAAGTATTTTTGACCAGGTAATGGCATTGCCTTACCACTTATATGTGATTTCAACCAGTGGAACTGACATTGAGGCTTCGCGCAGCATGGCTTACGGAACGGCTCTTGTACTTATCTTCATTGTCTTGCTTATCAATATCCTTGCCAATTTCTTGCGGAAATATTTCGGCAATAAGGTAAAAATGAATTAAAGCCTCAACTAAATGAATTGATTTTAGATTTAGAAAATTATGACTGAAAAAATGATAAAATTAGAAGCAAAAGATGTCAATTTTTATTATGATGATTTTCACGCATTGAAAGGCATCAATATGCAAATTGAGCAAAATTCGGTGGTAGCGTTTATCGGCCCTTCGGGATGCGGGAAATCTACTTTTTTGAGACTGTTTAACCGGATGAACGATCTGATCGACGGCACGCGATTGACGGGCGAATGCTTACTTGACGGTCAGGACATTTACGAAAAAAAAGTGCGCGTAGACCAATTGCGGAAGAATATCGGCATGGTATTTCAAAAACCGAATCCGTTTCCTAAAACCATCTTTGAGAATGTTGCGTATGGCTTGCGCGTAAACGGAACGAAAGATGAAAAATATATCACGCAGCGAGTAGAAGAGTCTCTGAAAAGTGCCGCCCTGTGGGAAGAGGTAAAGGATAAGCTGAAAAAATCAGCCTTCGAGCTTTCGGGCGGACAACAGCAACGGCTTTGCATTGCCCGCGCCATGGCAATTTCGCCGTCGGTATTGCTGATGGATGAGCCTGCATCGGCACTTGATCCGATTTCAACCGCCAAAATAGAGGAGTTAATCCACGAGTTGAAACAGCAATACACGATCGTCATCGTAACACACAACATGCAGCAAGCAGCCCGTGTGAGCGATAAAACCGGCTTTTTCCTTTTGGGCGAACTCATCGAATACGACCAGACAAAAAAAATATTCCTCAATCCGGAAAAAGAATCCACGCAGAATTATATAACCGGACGCTTTGGATAATTTTTTAAATTAATAATTAATATGAAGCATTTAGAAAAAGAAATGTTAGCACTTCGGAATGAAGTGCTGGATATGTGGGCATTAGTTTATTCTCAACTGGAAAAAACCAAGGAAGCATTGCTTGAAAACAATAAAGATTTGGCACGTGAAGTGATTAGCCGCGAAAAACGGGTAAATGCTTACGAGTTAAAAATCGACAGCGACTGCGAAAATTACATTGCACTTTACAGCCCGGTGGCAATCGACCTGCGTTTGGTACTTTCTTTGTTGAAAATCAACGAAACATTAGAACGAATCGGCGATTTTACCGAAGGTATTTCACGTTTTGTACTTGAAACATGCGAGGAAAAATACGAGTCGCTGATCAAGGAGATGAAGCTGGAAGAAATGTTTAACGAACTGCTGGAAATGCTTACCGGTGCCCACCAGTCATTGGTGTCGGAAGATACAAAAACGGCAGGTTACCTTTTCGCAAAAGACGATTATGTGGATAATCTGTATAAAGGTTCTCTGCTAAAATTAGCCGAACATATACAAAAACAACCCGAAAATGCGTTGACTTGCATCAACTTTGCCATTGTTGCCCGCAGATTGGAGCGCATTGGCGACCATTGCAACAACATCGTAGAGGAAATAGTATTCTATGTGGATGCTAAGGTACTGAAACACATAGGGGGAAAATAATATTAAGTATGTCTTCTTAATTCATTTATATGATAGAAAAAAGATAGATGTTTCCCACAAAGACACAAAGAACACTAAGAAGCTGTTTGAGTTAACTATGCTCATCAGGAGTTGAAAAAAATGTGACAAAAGGTATATCACCCTTACGCTGAAGGCGTTTAATATGAATTCCCCTACAAGCGAAACGCAGTTCGGGGTATGAGGAACGGCTATCTCTCTCCGGGCTCCGTAGGAGTTTAACCCACTACGGGGTTGGTTGGAAGTGTAGAAACCGGCTCTATTGCGAACTACCTCGAGCTGCACTTCGTTTGCACGAGGTTATCCGGATACAAGTCCTACGGACTTGGGCGCACTCTTCAACCCCTGATGAGCATAGTTAACTCAAACAGCTTCTTAGTGTTCTTTGTGTCTTTGTGGGAAATAATCAACTTAAACGTTGCATATAAATCAAGAAGATACTACAAAAAAGTCTATTACTTTATTCATAAGGATTTTCAGAACTCAATAGTATAAACTAATTTTGCAAAGGTACTTATAGACGATGATTCGTATCAAGCTGTTGATTTGAATATTTCACAACAGCATTTTGCATACAATACAAATTACAGATATACCTCCGATTTTAATTTGATAGACGAATTGAAAGGTAATTTTTCAATTAGATATATCACTGAAGATCAATATTGCAGCAATTACTATTGTTTCATTTTTAATCAAAATCAACATATTATAGGCGTGAAAAAAAACAACAAATATGCTTATGCTACTGATCTTTTAGTCAATTCAGACGGACAACCTTTGGAGTTTTATAATGATAGAGACAATATTTATTTTGACTACGACGAAAAAAGCAGAATTATATTGTTTGAGAATATCGGTTATCAATCTCAAAATTCAATAAAATATCAATATCTGCCGGATAATTCAAATCCGCTTATAATTACAAATACATCGTCACAAATAACAACTACAATTCTACACGAATATTATTTTGAATTTAGGGAATAGCATTAACCTGATTTTTGGATAAGGCGATATACCGGAGATAGCCCGAATGGGCTTAATCTTCATAACCTTAGGGTCAACGACCTAAGGTAAAATGACAGAAACAACGTTGCCTGAAAGGCAAAACAACTTACAAACAACTTAAAAGTTCTGCCTTCCAGGCAGGGGTTAAAATCTCGTTCATCTTCGTCCAGATGAAAATCCACAACAAAAACTGTGTTTGCAATATTTACATTTATTCTTTGCTGATACAGTTTTTTATATCCTTGCATTGCTTTATTCCTAGTCAAAGCAGGATATGTAATGTCTATGGTAAATTAGTGATTTAATAAATTATGCCGGCATTTTTAAAAATGGAATAAATGCTGATTGCTCCCTGACTATTTGCAATAAATTCGGCATCGACAGAATTATTTATAGGTACCATATTAGAGAGTAATACAGTTCTAATTTGGTTCAATCTGCCAATCAACACTCCTCTTAACCACAAGGAACGCCCCCCCCATAATGCCCCTCCTGCTGCGAGGTTTCTTGCATTATCTTTCGCATATGTACTATTCATTGGGGGTAAAAGACCTGGTGCACTGTTTATTGCATGCGTTAAAGATCTGTGAATGCAAGACGCATAAGCTCCTCGGTGTCCTCCTCTGTGTATAGTTGCATTTCCTGTATCATCGGTTTCAGAAGTTGGAAGCAAAACTCCATTTATTGGAGAATCTATATCAATATTTGCTCCCTGTAATAATAATCTTGAGTCTGCTGCTGCCGGATCGTTGGCCTCTACGATATGATGTGCTTGGTTATCAATCCCGACTGTCATTGGGTCTACAACACCGGAATCATTAACAAGTGAAGCCCTTAATACGTCTGAGTTCCCTTGAGCGATTCCGAAGAAAGCCCGCATATTAGCAGCAGTTACTCCCAAAGTGGGTCCGGTGGCTCTTGCATAATTTACTGGTAAAACGCTTCGATCGACCATTTGAATAACCTCATTCCTGTAAAATTGAATCAGATTATTTGGCATTTTTTCGAATTTACCTTGCAGCGGCTCTTCGTCTTTCTCTGACGCACATGATTGTAAGTTTTTATACCGTTGTAAGATAATCTCAATAGGAGCTTGTTTGGATGCTCTTGGATTACTATCCAATGTACGGGATTGATTTTCGGGCTTCTTAGAATATTCTCTCATGGCAACTGATTTTTTAAACGATATAAAGATAATACTTAACCATGAAATTTGATTTCGTAATGACTTTGTTGCAACGTTAAACTAAAAAAGGATTTATTGGCTATCTTTGTCTTGCAAACATAAAAAGATAGATACATGAGTACCTTGCCAATAAAC
>QMCE01000565.1_pt1 | contig 29629 bp, 24 predicted proteins | sample 1821851 | NCBI WGS metagenome assembly QMCE01 (sample SAMN09453174, study PRJNA476694) | Termite gut metagenome, whole genome shotgun sequencing project. | isolation source: worker | host: Odontotermes sp. | place: South Africa:Pretoria | collected 2016-01-28 | reverse complement strand
CTTACGCCCAGCAGTACACGACTGCGAACACCGCCTACGGCGATGGCACCAAAGCTCAGACCGCCAAGGATTGGAACACCGTAACCGCCAGTGCCAAGCGAGTCAACGACGCCCTTGACCAGATGGACAAGGCGGTCGCCGCCGCAGAAGCCGCCCGCCTCGCAGTCGATAAGAAGGCGCAGGATGACGCCGCCACAGCGCTCGCCGCAGCTAAGGAACGCCTTGACTGGGCGACCAGCATAGGCGCGGCGAACCAGTACCCCGATTCTTACAGGCAGGCGCAAACCGCCTATACAGACGCGACCAACGCCCTTTCCGGCAAGGACTGGAACAAGGCGCAGGAAGACGCTAGCACAGTGGTGAGCCTTGTCAATGGTATCGAAGCGCAGAAAACCAGCGAAGCCAACGACGCGATGGCTATAGCCAAAGAGCGTCTTGACTGGGCGCAGGGCATCAACGCGGTAGTGAACTACCCGGATGAGTTTGGAACGGCGAACATCGCCTATGCACAGGGTGAAAACGCCCTCTCTGGCAAGGACTGGAACGGCGCTATCACCTACGCGGATCAGGTAATGAACGCGCTTGCCTCGGTCGCCGAAACAGCTCCCCTCCCCGCCCAGTACATGGTACGGACATGGGAAGGCGTGCGAGATTGTCTGTGGAATATAGCAGGTTATCCATGGGTATACAACGATCCGTGGCAGTGGAGAAACCTCTATAACGCGAACCGCGACAAACTTCCAAACCCGGACAATTCAAACGAGATCGATATCGGCACTGTTTTGGATATTCCAAGCCTGCGCGGCGAAACCCGCCAGGGTGTATGGGACGAAGCTAAGAATTATGGTACGATCCCGCAGTAATAATGTCTTGAAACAATGAAAAAAGAGAAGTCCTGCTGTTAAAGCAGGGCTTCTCTTTGAATTGAACATTTTTAACTTTTAAATTCCATTCTTTTTCAAATAATGAACAAATTATATCGGAGGTTATTCACATGGAAAAAACAGGCGCTTCGCCGTTTTCCGCATTCTTGAAATTTCTTTTTATAGCCGCACTCATCGCAGGCGCGTTCTTTATGGGTAATAGAGTTGGCTATCAGCGGGGTTTTCAGGAAACCGCGGCTTTTACCGCCGCAAAACTCGACATAACAATGGAAACGATGGATGCGACGCAGCCAGTCGTGCCTCAGTTCGCAGATAAAGAAGCGTACAACGCCGCGCTTGACGCATATATCGAGAATAGCAAAAGTGTCGACACAAGCCTGAAAAATATAGGCGAATCAGCGGAAAACGCGATAAACGAATTTTTGAACGGACTGTTTGGCAAATAACGTGAGGATGAATTACACATTTTGTATCTTCGTTAAGACACATCAAATCTATTGACGCGAGTACTGCTCGCGGTGCGAGGAATAATTTGCGCCGCGAATTTTTCTTTTTTCAAAAAACGTTTTACCGTTAATGTTCCCCGCCTATCAAGACAGTTCTCTCAAAATCATTCGATCCACCCTTTGAGTGTCTCATGGGCGGATTTGAGGCTGGACATGATGGGAATATGTTGAGGGCATTTCTTTTCGCACGCGGCACATTCCACGCAGAGGGAAGCATCGTGGCAGGCGCGAGTGGTAAACATATAGGCGCGGCGCGGCTGATCCCGCGCGCCGAACATCATGGCATCGTTGTAGTGCGAAAAGACTTCAGGGATGGCGACGCCTTGCGGGCAGGGCATACAATAACCGCACTGCGTACACGGCACCATAACAACCGAATTGTACGCCGCTTTCACACACCCCATCATATCTTCATCCGCTGGCGTGAGACAGCCCGGAACCGCGTCCGGCTGGGAGAAAAGCGCTATGTTTTCTTTAAGCTGCTCCAAAGTCGTCATACCGCTCAAAATTGTACTAACTTGCGGATAATTGAGGAGATGACGGAACGCCCACCCCACCGCGGTACGCTTCACCGGATGGGCGTCGTAGATCGCCTTAATGAAAGGCGGCGGTGAAGCAAGACTTCCGCCCCGAAGCGGCTCCATAATGACAAGCGCGCAGCTCTTTTTACCCGCATCCGCAATAGCTTGAGCGGTAACTTCACGGTTTACGTCCATGAAATTCTGCTGAACCTGACACATATCCCAATCATAGAAGTCCAGAACCTCTTTAAATGCAGGATAATCCCCATGATAGGAAAAACCAATAGCGCGGATAAGCCCTTCGGCGCGGAATTTCTCATATTCCTCAATGATTTTCCGTTCTTTTATAGCGTCCCACCAGGGTTTCTGGATATTGTGGATAAGGTATACGTCGATATACGATGTGCGCAGTTTTTGTAAAGTGGTTTCGAGCCTGCGTCGTATATCTGCCTGCGTCTTCATTTCAAAAAAGGGCAGCTTGGTAGCGATTTTCACCTTTTCCCGGCGTCCGCCGGAAAGCGCCTCGCCCAGAATGGTTTCGCTTGTCGTCCCATGATAGCCCCATGCCGTATCGAAGTAGGTGATCCCGTTATCCGCCGCGTACCGGATAAGCTCAAACGCCTTTTCCCGGTCTACCTGCGCCTCGCCTTTTTCCTCATTCACAAGGCGCGGCAGTCGCATACAGCCCAAGCTCAGCGCAGACACCTGCCATCCCGTTTTTCCGTAATTTCTATTCTTCATCTTTCCTCCTCCCCGGTCTCCGCGGAACACCTTCCGCATGACCACTACACAATGACGAGTTATAGCCTTCCTCTATCAATACTTCCTTCAGGGTATTCTTGTTCTCTGACTAACCTTTTTATCATCCCTTCTAAATATCATAAGACTGCACTGCACTGCATCACCACTCTATGATACCGTGTGATATCATCAGATGATCAAGCGCCTGATCATCTCCGAAAAGCAACCCTTTCTAATGCAAGATGTGTCTATTCGGCGACAGCCGTCGGAGAACCGTTGATGGCTGTGGGAGGACTGCCGCTGACTATCGGACTCTCATCGCCCTCCGCAGGCTCTGTTTCGGCGTCTTGATCTGACGGAGGCAGCTCCTGCACGGTGATTGTTATGGAAGAAGGCATATAGGCGGTACTGTTGAAATAAACCGGTATTATCAGATCCACCGGCAGGGTGTAGTCTCCAGCCGCCTGTATGCGAGAGCAGTCGGCGCTCAGCGCCTCACGCCCAGTGTAGCGGTCAAGATCGCGCTCCCTTCCCTCTACGCTCAGGCTTCCGGCGGGCGCGGGAGAAATTACGGCGAAACGCGGGTCAAGGTTTTTTAAGGTAACGGAAAGATTCTCATAGGTGCGCTGGGTGAGTATTTCCTGTACGACACCCTTAAATTCGGCAGTGCCGCTGCCTCGTATGGCGGCAAGCGGCTCGTGGTTTAAAATACGCACTGTAACAGAAAAATCCGTGTCGCGGTCATTAAAGTCTATGTACTCGGTTACCATCTCGGAGATGTTGGCAAGCACATCGGCCGGTCCGTCCACCGTTACATGCTCGGGCGTGAGCGTCCACGACGCGAGCCGGTAACCGTTCCGCAGACTTCCCCGTGTGTCCGCCCTAATCGGTAGAGATTTATTTTCCTTGCGGTCTATGGAAATGAAGATTTCCACCGGATCAACCGTTATTTCAAGCGGGTCAACGCCCAGCGCGCTGCCTTTCTTCCGCACCAGCACGGGCGCGTTATAGGTTCCCTTTGTCTTTCCCTGCAAGTCGAGGTACGCCTCTATGTCGTTCTCGGCAATCGGGTAGATACTGTTAGGCTCGCCGCGCAGGCTCACGCGGACGGACTGCTGCCCGTAATCACCAGCTGGCGTGAAGTTGGCGTCGGTCTGGACGCGCAACGGCACGGAAACAACCCGCGTTTCCATAGAAGACCACTGGTGGAACGCGTACAAAAGTATGGCAAGAACAAGGGAAAGCACCTTTGCCGTCCAATTTTCGGTAATTTTCAAAAGTATTTTTCTATAATCGATCCTCTTTAAATTCTTAAAAACTTTTAAATCGTTTTTATTTTCAGAATTACGCTGCGTATCATCCATATATTCCGCCTATTTTTTAAAGGGAGAGGTTTCGAGCGGATTCACTCCATCAATCGCGATCCGTTCCCGCTGCTGATATCCGCCGCGTTTCCCATGTTCGAGCAGGTCGCCGAGCTTGCGGGTTGCCTCAAGGGGTGAAAGGTCGTAGTACAGCTTCCCGTCAAACGCCACGCTGATAGCGCCGGTTTCTTCGGATACCACCAGCACGACCGCGTCCGACTGTTCGGACATTCCCAGTGAGGCGCGGTGACGGGTTCCAAAACTCTTCTTGATGTCCTGCTGTTCCGACAACGGAAGAAAACAGCCCGCGGACACGATACGGTCATTCTGTATGATCATAGCGCCGTCGTGCAGAGGACCGTCGAATTCAAAGATAGCGACAATAAGACTTGAGGAAATTTCCGCGTTAATCCGCGTACCAGTGTCTATGATGTTTTTGATGTTTATCTTTCGGGGGAAGACGACCAGCACGCCGCGCCGTTTCTGAGACAGTATTTCCGCCGCGGTGATGACCGCCTCCAGATGCCCCAAATTAGGCTTGGTATTTGGTCGGAAAAACTCGGTCTGCCCCAGCCGCAGGATGATCTTCCGCAGTTCAGGCTGAAACACAATCGCCACCGCAATAAGCAGCACGGGTCCCAGCACGTTGAGCAGCCATATAAGAGTTCCAAGCCGCAGGACGTACGCCACACCATACACGATGAGCAGAAAGCCCGCGCCCTTTACCATTTGTATGGCTTGCGTCTTAACCAGAAGTCCGTAACCCATGTACAGAATAAAGGCGAGTATACCTATATCCAGCAAGGGTCGTATAAGTTCATATAGTGCTTGAATTCTCTGAAGCCAGTCCACAAATCACCTGTATTGGCGTATTCAGTATCTCGATTACTTACTGAATATGTCTAGTCTGCACTAAACGCGCTTTAACGCGATCCGAATTATGAGTAAGCGCTTGTTCAGAAATCAAAATTCCTAAACAATTCTGACATTAAGATAGTCTAAAGCGCGGATTGTTTCAAGCCGCCGCAATGGCGGTGATCACCTTTATCACATCGACGGTTTCTTTCACGTCGTGCGCTCTGATAATACCCGCGCCCGCAAGGACGGCGAATGCAGTGGCCGCAAGTGTACCGGCGAGCCTGTCCGGCACGTCCCGCCCGGTAATCTCCCCAATGAAGGTTTTACGTGATAAGCCAATAAGCACGGGATAGCCTATAGCGCGCAATGCCTCCAGCCGCCTCAAAAGCGCCGCATTGTCAAGGAGCCGCTTCCCAAAGCCTATGCCCGGATCGAGGATAATGTTTTCCTTCTCAATACCCGCCCGGATTGCTCGTTCCGCAGCGTCCCGCAGGTACGCCGCCACCTCAGAAACCGTGTCTGTATAAAACGGCGCGTCCTGCATAGTCGTCGGAACGCCCTTCTTGTGCATAAGCACTACGCGGACTTTCGCCGCCGCGCAGACCGCGGCAAGAGCGGGATCGTCCGAGAGCGCGGATATATCGTTGATAATGTCCGCGCCTTCGTCGAGGGCGGCGCGTGCGACATCAACCTTCCGCGTGTCCACCGAGATGGGCACGGACGACTTTTGCCGTATCAGCCGAATAACCGGCAGAACGCGCCGAATCTCCTCGTCAGCGTCTATGTACGCCGCGCCCGGGCGCGTAGATTCACCGCCTATGTCGATAATATCCGCGCCGTCAGTCTCTGCTTGCAGCGCCTTTTCGGCGGCTTCCTCGGCGCTGCGGTTCCGACTCGCCTCAAAGAATGAATCTTCGTTCCGGTTGATTATCGCCATCACAAGCGGGCGATCTTTGTTCATAAAATCTTTTTTTTCAGCCATGGATGGATTAGTATATCATAGTCAGCCGGATTTTGCTTGAATATAGTATAAATTTTTTGAGATGTTTCCCGAAAGTATGATACCGCCTTGATATTTTTTTCGAGAGATTCAAACCTAAACCATACCGCCGCAGTCTGAGAATAGCGAAACAACCGTTAGTGATTTGTCCATCCGCATCCTCCTTTGACGCTTTGTTCTCCGGCAGCGGATCCCATACGGAACAGGGGGAGGCTCTCCACCAATTTGCTCTCTTTTATGTGGGCAGAGTTCTCTTATGATTTTTTACTCTTTACACAAAAATTGTTAGGGGGCTCTAGCAGCGCAGTTCCTGACTCCGCCGTTTATGTTCATAATTCCAATTTAATAGTTCATAACATCATATTCCTAGTTTTGAACTCCGATTTCCTAGTTCAGAACTCCAGTTTTCTAGTTCGGAACTTCGCTCTCCTAGTTTTGAACTCCGATCTCCTAGTTCCGATATCCGATCTCCTTGTTGGGAACTCCGACTTCCTTGTTCTGAACTTCGATTTCTAGAGGTGAAATAAAAAGTATGATAAGAAAAGGCAGGGGGAAAGTCGGTTTCCTTTGCTGTATCATACTTTCGGAAACGCTTCCAGATTTTTTTAATATTGATTCAGAACGCGTAGCCGGAAACGTTGTATTGATATATCCGTCATGTCGATAGACGGAGCGACTCACACGGATCAAGAAAAAGTCCAAGATAAGAAAATATAGCGAACCTTATGGCGGACACCAAAAGACGCGGGCGGGCGTCTCATTCGGTCTTACCAAACGAGACGCCCGCCCGCATATCTTACACTACTCTAAAAAAATTAATTTACAGCGTTGGCTTCGGCGATGGTGGCGTCCCATGCGGCGGAAACCGATTCTATCTGGGTGGCGGGATCGACGCCGTCATACCACATGTGCCACCCGATGTCGCCGCGGTTCAAGCCCGGCACAAGAAGCCAGTTGTTGAACAGCGCGTATTCGGGGATACGCAGAGCGGCGAGACTCTCGTCAACGGCGCGGCTGTCGCGGAAGATGTTGTAGAATGCAGCTTTCCAGTTATCCGGGTCCTCGTTGCCAGGAGCAGGCGTTACCCACAGAGAGTAGGCGAACATGATTTTCTCGACTTCTTCCGGCGTATAGGTGGCAGGAATCACACGCGGAATTTCATCCGTGGGATACAGGAGACCGTTCGTTTTGTTGTTTGGACCACTGGGGAACAGAACAAAGCCCCAATCGTCCGCCATTTCCGTAAGCTGACCGCCCACATATTGCGCCGCGATACGGAATGCGCCCTTACCGTCATGAAAAGCCGCCTCGAAGTAGTTCCACTGCGCGCCTTCAGCCTGCGGCATGATAACGCCTTCTGTCCACAGGCGGCAGCTGAACTGGTACGCCTGCAAGAACTCCGGTGTCGTTATACCGCTCACCAACTTGCCGCTGGCAGGGTCTTTTACCACGTAGTTCGCGTTGTTGCTTGCAACAATGGTGTCAAGCGTATCGGTATTGAGCGCGGTAATCGCGTAAACGTCAATCACGCCGTCGTTATCTATATCGCGGGTGACTTTCTTGCACATTTCAAGGAATGTATCCCAGTTCCATGCGCTTGGGCCGTTCTTCTGCATGTCATAAAGCGATTCAGGGTTTATGCCTGCTTCTTCAAGAATACGCTTATTGAAATATATACCAGATCCGTGTTGCGCGCCGCCATAACCTTCCACAAAGGCGTAGGTTTTGCCGCCAAAGGTGAAGGCGTCCCCAATAGCCTTGTTCCACTCCACAGGGTTTGTCGAATTCAGATCGACGAGTTTCTGATCGCTCACTGGAGCGAGCAGTTTCTGCGAGTACAGGGGCATAGCCCAGTTCGGCTGAAGCACGAAAATATTTGCAGCAGGGGTACCAGAAATGATCGACGTTGACGCGACTTCAGCTATCTGTTCCCAGCTTCCTACGTTCGCTTCACGCATCTTGAAGTTATACTTCTCCTGAATTTCCTTGCGCCATTCAACAGTGCGTTCCTCAACTGTGTTCGCAGGTTCTACCTCGTAGGCGTCCCAATTAGCCCACCAGTTACCGATGACGATTTCCATACCACCGAGGTCGATGACGTTCTCATTGACAGACTCCACCGGTGCCGCAGGCACTTGAGCCGTCTCCGTCGGCTTGGAACATGCGGTAAGTACCGCAAAAACAAGACACCCGGTCAAAACAACCGCGATCTTTTGCGCCTTTTTCATTTTCTCTCCTCCTAAAAATTTTTATTTCAAACGGACGCCATCCAGCGCCGTCTTGAAATCTTTTAAACCATTCGGCTTATTTCCAAAAATTACACATCGGTTAAACCACTGCGGCTGAATGTCTGGACAAACGCCTTTTGCGCGAACAAGTACAGTATGATGAGCGGAATCAGCGTCATAAGCATACCGGTGGCGAGAATCGCCTGCGAGTACGCGACGGGCGGGCGTATTCCACTTGCATAGCCCTGCAATAGAACCCACCACTCCATCAAACGATCAGATACAGCGCCAAGCGCGATGGAAAGCACCTGATAGTTGTTGAGAAACAGCGTAGTGAAGAACGAATCTGTCCACTGCCACACAAACGAGAACAGAAAACAGGATGTTACCATAGGCGCGGCGTCCGGCAGTATGATCTGCACGAAGGTTCTGAACCTTCCGCAGCCGTCTATATATGCGGCTCCTTCTATATCTTTCGGCATATTGCGGAAGAACTGGCGCAACAGGAAAATGTACAAGCCGCTCTTCAAACCCATACCAGTTGCGGAAAGCAGCAGATAGCCGAACACGCTGTTGAGCAGGTTAATCGAAGAACCGAAGAACAGGCGCACCAACCCCAGCACGTCGAAAAAACGGAAATTCAGGTAGAGAGGCGCCATAATCGTCTGGGGCGGTATCACGATAATCAGCATGACGCACATAAACCACAGGTTTTTGAGAGGGAATTTGTGGCGGGCGAACCCGTAACCAGCAAGCGTACAGGCGGCAACCTGCAAAAACGCGCTCATCGCTATCAGAATAAAGGTACGCGCCAGCGAAGGGAAGAAGTCCATCAAATGATTCGCCATCGCGAAATTGTCAAGAGTAACGTTGCGCGGGATACTGATGACTGTGGCGTCATATAAATCCTGCTGCGCCATAAACGCTACACTTATCTTGTCCAGAAGCGGCTGCAGAATGAGAAAGCACAATCCAAACAAGAGCAGCGCCCTGCCTGTCTTATAGAAACCGCTCCTGATCGTCCTTTTCAAAAGATTCCCGTTTGTAAGGCGATTCCGCTCAAAGAAAGAGGCTATGTTAGCGGATAATCCGATTCTTCTCTTCACTATATTAGTCATAATAGTACACCTTCTTTGAAATTATCAAACTTACTACACCTAAGATGATGATCACGGCAAGAAAGTACACCCATGCCATTGCCGTGGAAAAACCATATTCCAGACGCTGCATAAGCGTAGTACGTATCTTTGTCATAACAGTATTGTCCGTGCGTATAAAGTAATCCACCACACTGTACACGATATTGACCAAAATCATAGGACTTACCATGGGGAAGGTAACTTTCCAGAAACTTTCCCACTTAGTCGCACCCTCAATCTGGGCGGCTTCAAACATACTCGGCGAAATTGTCTGCAAGGCGGACAGAAAGATGATGATCTGTATGCCGCTTGCCATAGCTATATCATAGACTTGATTGACTATAGCGAAAATATAGCCCATGAAACGCGCTACTGCATTGGCTTCGCTACCTTCACCGGAGGTTTCCGACACGACCAGAATGTCCTCCAAAACGCCTGTAATAGACGATTTTACCGCATTGCCCGCTTTTATTAAGTCGGCCATGCCGTTCAAAAGTGTGTTATTCGTCTCAAGTCCTATCATGATGCCTGAAGAAAGAATCACCGGCAGGAAGAACACGGCGCGGACAAAACCACGCCCCTTAAACTCCTGATTGAGTATAAGCGCCACAAAGAGGCTGAACATAAGCTCCGCTGGCACGATAAGCACCATACGCCCCAATTCCTCAACCAGCATACGGTTAAATTCCGCGTCTACAAAGAACACCTTGTAGAGATTGGCGAGACCTATGGGGATCATGGCGAAACCCTGTCGGGCGGGGTCTATTCGTACCTCGCTGAACACCATAATAAGCGACTGCAGGATGGGTATGAACATAAACGCCAAAAATCCGATAAGGAAGGGCGCTATAAACAGATAACCGGCTACGGCGTTTTTATCCGAGAGCGACATCCGCTGCTTTTTCATTAGTTCCCCCTCAAAACAAGGTAATCGGACGCGCCGACATACGCCGTTCCCTCGGCGCCGATATAGGCGTAGCCCACTTCGCCCGTGTTGACCACTACCCGCGTGCCGTCTTCATAGATCGTTACGCTGACGCCCGGCTCAGGAATTTCGTGTCCTTCTATGCGCTGGTTGTACAGACCCGCGAAATCCTCAGAAAAGCGACGGTACAGCTCGTCCGCATCCGCCACCCATTTGTCATACTCATTGGCATAAAACTGCCGGAACTTCGTTTCTTGCAGAATAGCACTTTCCTCACTCATAAAGCTGAAATATAATCCCGCGCCACCCTCAATCGCCTTGAGCAGATTGTAGCGATAATCCTCGGCGAGGTTTATCGCCCGGCCCGCATAGGGAACTACGCCATGCAGAACGATCTGGCAGAACGGTACGGATATATCCGTAATGCCGAAAGCCTGATCCGTGAGCGCCGCATCCGTGATAAAATCTGCGTATGGCAGGACATAGGCGTTGCCTCCCTTAACCAGTACGCTCTTGCCCTCCTCTTTCAAAGAGGTGAGCGCCTCGCGCTGTATAGCAAGCGCCGCCTCGCGGCTTACAAAACGTTTCTCGTAGTAATCGCCGCCTAGCTTCGTACCTATGGTTCTGAACGCTATATTTTCCAAACCGAACTTTTCTGTTTTTTGACCGAACCCTTCTATAAGCGCCCGTGTGTACACGGGACGCGCTGTATAGCTGAGCTTGCCCCAATTTTTCCGCTCTCCGAACCACACAAAACTGTAGGGATAGCCTTCCATACGCTGGCGGGTTACATAACGCGCCGCATCTGTATACAAACTAAAGCCGTCAAAGGGATTGTTGTCCCGCATCGAGAAAAAATCCGCTTCCCCATAGAACACGAATCCCAAATCCTTTGCCGTTGAGACGAGACTTCTAAAATCGCCCGCACTGCCAAGAACGGAAATCAGATTCACGTTTGATGGAACGGAATGATCAACGCTCTTGTTGAACCAGCCCGTCATCTTTATATGCACGTTTTTCCACCCGAATGAGGCGAAATTCCGCGTCATCTCTTCCGCTTCTTGATATGACGTAAGGCGGAGCGGCAAATCCATAGGAATGCCCAACCGGTGCTGCGTCTTGTTCACCGCACCGATAATTTCCACGGCCACCGGTACTTCGTTTTCCAACCGCTCTTCGGGGATTTCGCCACGCTTCAAGAGAAAAGATCGGTACTCCTTCGCCATGCCGACGTAGCCGCTTTCCGCGCAGGGCGTAAACCGCGCCGCAATACGCTCGCCTACCGGAAGCGCAGTCTGGTACAGATAAACCGCCTTATCGGACTTCGCAGAAATGTCCATAGTAGCGCCGTGGAACAAGGCGTACTGACCATAAACGCTGTTCCATAAACAGTTTCTGCCGGACACATCGGCTCTTACGCTTGCGTAAGACGCGCCTTCCTCTATTATGCAGAGCATCGTTCCGCCGTTTCTCTGAATACCGAACACAGGAAACGATGCGGTATTATCATGTATAATGGCGTCCCGCCGCATTCCAGCGTCCCAGCCGTAAACATTGATATTATAGGGAAGCTGCCCTTGTCTGCCGTTGTTAAAATTGATGACCGCGCCGCTGCCGTCAGGCACGAAAAGGTAGCCTTCATCCGAGATTCCGCCCGCGCCGAAAAAGGGAAGCAGGTTCAGCTGAGTAATCGGAAAAACCCGTCGGGAGTTAATTTCGTCAAAAGGAACGCTCACCAAAAGCGAGTTTCCGTCCAGTTCGTAGCGTACTGTGATATTGAACACCGGACGCTCCTGCTCGGCAGGGGCGTTGTACCGCGCCGCGTCTTCTGCATAATCCTCGGGCGTGTAGCCCGTTGCAGCGAGCAGTTCGTCAATCTGCGCCTTCATGAATTCCTGCGTGGTGTCCCGCAGAATAAAGAGATTTTCCTCCGCCAAATCGGGATAGGCAGCGAGCAGCTCTTCTTTGTTATCATTAGCCCGCAGTTTGTTAATATCCACAAGACGATAGCTCATTTCAACCCTGTTGCGGTCGCTTTTTTCCATCTTTTCCAAAAATTCTACAAAGCGCGTTTCACGTACCGCCAGAGGAATATAGTACATACGTTGCACATTGCCCACTGTGTACCGCGTTTCTATAGCGCCGTCAACCAAAGTGCACTCGTACCTACCCGCCTCTACGCTGTAGCGCAGACTTGTGAGGGTAACGTTTACACCAGCGTCGTCCGAATAGACCAGTGAAAACTGGGATTGGAGAAGCTGCTTTGTCAGTCCGTCCGCGAGCGCGTCATCCGCACCGCCTTCAGGGTTTGAACGCCATTCTCTGCCCGTCGCCTTTTCAGTAAGAACAAACGATGTGTCTTTAGGGGACAAGCGAAATTCCAGAAATTCATTTGAAAGTACAAGCTCTTTCTCATTCCCGTCCCATTCGTAGTACTCGATCCTTTTTTCCGAAAGCGTTTGTTCCTTGCAGGAAACAAATACAAGAATGAGCGCCGCTGCAGCGACTGTCTTTTTAAAAAAGTGGTGAAAAGAATTCATATATGTTCCTCCTTATGTCAGCCTGAAAATAATTTCTTTATAGAGGGACACAAAATAAGCTATCGCGTCGCTTATAAGGCTGAAGAACATAAGGAAGATGAAAACTATCACGCCCATACCAATTATTGAAAGCAGACTTGAGGCAATCGTCTTTGCCGCGCTGTAATCGTGAATCATCATCATGGCGGCAAGTGTCAGCAACACGGACCATATCAGCGCGAAACTCGTGAAAAAGTAATAGACCGTACCTTCCTGTTCAGTGATAAACTGGCTCAGCACTATCATAGCCGCGTTGATAATAACATAAGGCGTAAACGCGTAAGCAGTCGCCATGTAGATTTCCAAGAGCCGCCCCTTGCCGTCCATCAGGGTCGTGAGACTCCAATTTGCCACTGTCCATAAGAACATGGGCAGCAGCATACGGAGTGCGACTGTGATAATGTTGAAAGTTTCCATATTTACGCGAATAAATTGGAAATTCGTCAGGGTAAGCCGCATTACTTCAATCAGTACCATAAGCGCGGTGATCACGTTAGCCGCCGCGAGAGAGCCTCGCTTTTCATGTGTCAAATCCCAGAATCCGTCAAAAGGATGCGTCATGCAGTAGAGCGAAAACTTGAGCGTCTCTCCCAGACGCGCCCATTTCGGCTTGTCAAACACGGTAAGCCCTCCGTTCATTCTTCCATAACCTCCCTGCGGAATTGCTGTATGAATTTAACCAATTTCGGCACGATTATCACAATGGCGATAATGAGCAGTATTTTCCAAAGATTTTCTTCCATCCACTGCTTGCGGTAAAGCTGGAACGCCTTGCCGTAGCCGTTGTCATTCCGTTTCAGCTTGTAGTAGCGCATCGCCTTTTCGTAATCACCCTGCCGGAGAGCCGCTCGTCCTATACCTATATAGGCAAGGTCGTAGTTGCCATTCATCTTCAAAACCTGTTCCCACTTGTCCGCCGAGACATCATAACGACCCGCCTTGTACTCATCCAGCGCCTCGTTGATAAGAGAACCGTAAGTCGTCAGGTCAAAGCGGGTAAGCGCGGCGGAACGGGAATCAAGAACAAACAGGGAATAGCCCATCTTTTCCACTGCCACCGGCTGCAGAAAATATCCCTCATAATTGCCAATGCCGCCGAAAGCGTAGAGCATATTGCCCTGAAAATCGTACATGAAGATACGTCCCCTCACGCGGTCAAGGCAGGCGTAACTGTCATTGGCAAGCGGCGCGACATCGATAAACTTGGATGCGCCGCTTATACCAGCGGCGTTCCCAAAAGACAAGTCGCCGACAGGGGCTTCATAGCCGTTGCGTATAAGTATATCCTGCCCCATTGCATTGAGGCGGCGTATCGATGCTACGTACCAACTATTGCTGTTCGTAACATAAACGAAGCCATCCGCGTCAATTGCAAGGTTGTTGTACTCGGTAGGAACAAACAAATCCATGCGCGCCCGCTGCGCCTGCGTCGAAAGCAGCTTCCATACATAGTCAATCGGATTGACATGCACCTTGTTCGCGCCCATATAGCCCGTAAATACGCCGTTCCGATCAAATTCCATCAAACCCTTATTCACGTTCCGCGCCTGAACAAAGACCCGTCCCGCTAAATCCACCACAAGCTTCGCAGGCAGAAATTCCGAGGCGGCGCCTATGCTCTCGTCAACTGGCTTTAATATGGAAGTAAGGTAGTTCCAATCGCGATCAAGCCGCAAAATACGCTGATTGTTTGTATCGCAGATGAAAATATCGCCTTCTTCCGTCTCGTATATATCCATAGGATAATTCAGCGCGCTTTCCTCACCATCTATCAGTACAGATGAAACGGTTTTCACCAACGCGAAGGTTCCGTCATTCTTCACCTCAAGCAGTACGATGCGGTTATTGCCGGAATCGCACACATACACGCGGTTGTCTCGCACAAAAACCCCTTGGGGATCGCGGAAATTTCCTATTCCGAAGGATTCGCCCAAAACATAAGCGCTTATGCGATAGGGATCGGGCGAAGCGACTTGTTCCTTCCAATAATCATAATTGTACGAATAATTGGTTGGTTCCGCGAAGACGGAAACCGCGGAAACCGTACCCAGAACCGCAGCCGTAACAAGCGCCGCAATCCGCACGCCGTATCGTTTCATACCTCCCCTCCTTATTCTTTGATGCCGGAATTCGCCATCGTTTGGATGACGCTGCTCTGGCATATAACGAACAACACGAGCGGCACTACCATGACAAAAAGCGTTACCGCCGCGCCAACGCCCGCCCGCGCCACACCGCCCACGATGATCTGCCCCAGCGCATAGGGCAGAGTCTTTAACTGCTCCGAATAGATAAAGTTTGAAGCGCGGGCGTTCCACAGGTTCTGCACGGAAAAAATCATCACCGTCAGCCATGCTGGCTTTATCATCGGCATGATGATCTGTACAAAAATTCTACCCTCGCTCGCACCGTCCACCTTGGCGGCTTCTATGAGCGTATTGGGTATAGTGTCTATAAACTGCTTGAGCAGAAAGAAACCCATAGGCATGGCAAACGCCGGTACAATGACCGAAAGATAGGTATCCACCCAGCCGAGCCACGTCATAACGAGGTAGTTGGGAATGGCGGTAACATACCCGGAAAACATAAGCGTCATAATGACGAGCGAGAAGAAGGCGCGGCTGCCCGGAAAGACATACTTGGATACCACAAACGCGCCCATAGAGGCGAATATGATAAGCCCAAATGTGCCGCCAAATGTGATAAACACGGTGTTAAAAATATAGCGCGAAAAACTGACCCATGATTTGCCCATAATGACGAACAAGTCTTGAAAGTTGTCCATCGTGGGCTGCTGCACGAAAAGGCGCGGCGGAAACAGGAAAATCTCATTCAAGGGCTTGAAAGCGTTGTTGATCGCGTACACCAGCGGATAGGCGAAAAACACGCCGAATATGACGAGAATGATACCGATAAACACATCACCACCTGCAGAACGGTTCGGACGGCGCGTTATCAACTTTTTCTTTATAGTGGGTTTTTTGGACGGATTTTTTTTCACAGTTTCCCCCTAGGTCCCCACACGGCTCAGCATCTTCTGAACCGCCTTATTGCACAGAATCATCGTAATAAAGAGCAATGTCGCAATAGCAGAGGCGTAGCCCATCTCAAAACGCAGCGAGCCATAGTCAACCAAATGGTTCACCACTGTATGCACCGCATAGTCCGTACTGGGGAAGCCCGCTAACGCGGTAGTAACATCCGCTATGCCGAAAGACTGAGTAATAGCCATAACTGCGCCAAACAGTAACATACCTTTCATGTTGGGCAGCGTGATGTACCACAGCTCCTGCCATCGGTTCGTGATGCCGTCCATAATGCCCGCCTCGTACTGACTTTCGTCTATGGTAGAAAGCCCGGCGATAAAGGCAAGGAAGCCCGTTCCAAGACTCATCCACAGGACAACGACTATCATCACAGGCATCATATAACGCGGATCGGTGAGCCACAATACTGGCTCATCTATAATGCCCATCTGCATAAGCAAGCCGTTTATATAACCATAAGCGTCGCCGGAAAAAATAATAGCCCAAATAATGTACACAGAACCGGAAATAGATGGCGCGTAGAATATGAGCGTCACAAAGGCGCGTAGATAACGGGGAAGCTCATAGATAAACCACGCGAACAAAAAGGAGGCAAGATACCCTATAGGACCGGTGATCGCGGCGAGTATGAAGGTATTTTTGACCGCTGTAAGAAACACGTCGTCGCCTAAAAGCAGATTAATATAGTTCCGCAAGCCTATGAACTGGGGAGTCTCCAGAATATTGTAATACGTGAAGCTATAAAAAATAGACACAACAAGCGGCGCGACCACGAAGAACGCGAACACTACTGCAAAAGGCAGCAGGAACAAGTATTGGGTGCGCGACCTGCCGATCTGATCAATGAAGCGGGAAAAGCGTTTCTTCCGTTTCGCCGCATAAGACTTCAAGCTCATGTCTTTTGATTCCTCCTATTCAAGACCGAATTCCTTGCGTTTCTTTATCAGCTCGTCATTAATAGTGCGGCTGTAATCCAAAAGCGTTTCACGTGTATCTTCACCCTCGTTGATCACCTTGCGTACCGCGTTGACAATATGTCGGTTCACGTAATAACCGCCCGGCACTTCCGGCGTGCCGACCGTCCACGAGCGCTGCCCACGCAATATGCGTGCCTCATACGACCCCCATGAGAGCTGCTCAAACGCGGCAAGACTCGACGTGGGGTAACGCGCCGCCGCGCCCATGACACTCTCAAGCTCGCGTCCAAAGCGCACCTGCGTATCCACACTGAGCCACCATTGAAGGAATTTCCACGCAAGTTCAGGCTGTTTTGCGTTTGAGAAAATCATAGACCCGGTGGAACCAGTTGATACGGAGCGGTTAATGGAGCCGTTCGGCATCTCACGTCCGGGCATAAGGGCGAAATTCCACAAGCCGCGTATTTCAGGCGCGAACACTTCAAGCGTGTTGAACGTCGTGTAATCTGCGAAACCCAAGGGCATTTCACCAGTGCGGAAGCGGTTGACGAAGTCATAGACTGTCGGCGCCTTGTAATGGGTATAGAACTTTGTATAGGCGTCAAAGGCATCCACCGCCGTTTCGCCGTCGAGCAGGGTGCGCGAGCCGTCCTCGTTGTACAAGTCCCCTCCCCGCTGGTAAAGCTGGGCGAGGAAGTTTGAAAAATCACTCGCTGTTGTGGACGCCACCGAAGGGATGCCCACATTCATGTTACTTTTTTGAATAACTGGCAGAATATTGATAAGATCGTCCCATGTTTGGGGCGGCTCTATGCCGAGTTCTTCCATAATATCCGTTCGGTAGAACATCACATGGAAGTACTGGGTTTCGGGCAGCGCGTACACGCCGTCCTCAAAAACAAAACTCACAAGCGTACTGGGATGAAACTGCGCCGCAAGTTCATGGAATCCCTCAAACTTGGACAAATCCATCGCCGCCCCGCGCAGAGCGTAGTTCACCGGATCCGCGGACCCTATGGTCAGTACAGCATCGGGACCAGTACCTGCGACCACCGCTGGCATAACCGCGTCCAGCGTTACCAGCTTCACGTTTACCTTAATGCCGGTAGAGGGCGTAAATGTATCGTCTATCATGGCTTTGAGTATGGTACTTTGATCGCGCCCGCTCAACATCCATATATCCACCACGTCGCCGCCGTCCTTGTACACATCGCCCAGATTGTTGTAGTCAACAAAGAACGACACGAAGAACGACACCATTTCATGCGCCGCCGCGGTGAAGAAATTTTCGTTGATACGAGGAAGCCGCGCATCCGCCGCGCTTACCGCAATATAATCCACATCAAGCTGAGACTGGGCAAGCCCATTCAAAGTATCACCAAGCGCGCTTATATTGCTCTTGAAGTTAACGAGCATTTGGGGGATTTTGTATGGTTTGTCGACAAAAATCTCCAGCTGCCGCGCCAATGTGAGCGCTGCCGCCGCCTGCGACCCCCGCTGCCCGGAAAACGCCGTCAAATCATCAACCAGTTTGTAGAGGACTTTGCTTTCCAGCGCCATAGATGTGATGACTTCCGGGTACACATAATCCACGCGGTAATCACGGTAGGGATCAGGTTCGGGACCGGTAAGAACAAGGATTTTGCGATAGATTTCGTTCAAGCGGAACACACTTTCTTCCATAGTATTCAGTATAACGCCCAGTCCGCCAAGCGTTACGTCAAGCCTTATGGTATGTTTCCCTTTGGTGAGCGGAAAAAACAGATCATCACCGGCAGCGTCCTTAAAGGTAACAAGCTGCCATTTATTACTGTAGGTGAACGGCACGGCAGCTACTTCCGCACAGGGAATTTCGCCGTCTATAAGCAGGGAACGGCTTGATACAAAGCCGCGGTTATAGTTCTGCCGCGCCTTCACGGAAATGCGGTACATCCCGTCTTCGGGCGCGTCAAATTCCCATTCTATCCATTGACCGGAAACACGCCAGCTCTGCCCGCCTATCATATTCAGCTTGATTTTCGCTGCGCTTGCCGGTTCGGTCGCGCCCGACGAGCGGTCATATATGGCGTACAAAGACGGATCAGAACGGTAAGGCGCGGTTTCACCTTGAATTTTCTGGAAAAATGCTGTATCTGTATTACGAAAGCGATCACTATTGAAAGTGGCAAGGTATTCTTCGTAGCTCTACACCTGTGAGGGAAAAGGCGCGTATCACAAACGGTTCGTTCACGCCTTCAAAACGTATGGTGTTGTCTCCTGCTTTAAGGTAAAAACGGTAAGGCTCAGTGAAATAGCCCATGTAATCCGAAAGACTGACGCGCTCCCAGCGAGGTTTCTCGATTTGCGAGGGGCGTATCTCGTTGCCCTGATTGTCCATTCTGACTTCGGAAGAGACATCGCCCCAGACACGCTCAAACGTAACTTGCTCTGCGCCCAGAAACGGCGTTTCCCCGTTGATAAGGACACTCCGCTCTATGGCGATGCCGCGCCCGGCAACCGGAAAGTACTCAAAACTCATATTGTACATACCGGTGCGGTCGGCATGCACTGTATATTCTACAAAGCTGTTTTCCTCCATACGGAGAGCACGAGGAACACCTTCAAAGTTGGAAAGCTCTGATACACCTTCGGCGGCGGTATAAGAAAAAATATCTACTACTATACCCCCCCCCCCTAATGGAACGCCTGCATACCGCTCCAAATATCTGGTATAGGTGTTCTGTCTGCCTTCGCCGCCTGCGCTCAGCTCCGCGCCTTCATATTTTGCACGGTAATCCGTATCTCCGCTTCGGGTCGAAAGAAAAAGCGCGATTACCACTGCTATGATACCAGCAGTGATGAGCGCTTCTTTATATTTTTTCAGCATGGGGAATCTGCCTCCTCTCTTAGGGAACTTTCCGTAGGTATTCAGTTTTACTCATATATCACAAGAAGTCCAATAGGTATTTTTACCTATGACATCACAGGACACTGGGCGTGTCATAACATCCCAATAATAAGACAATCTCATATAGGGAAATTTTCTTGACATATATGGAAATTTCTGTGCGTTCTATTCTCACCTATAGAGGCGAACAAGTCAAGTGTTTTTTTCTTTTTTTGCATTTTTTTATCTTATTTTCATATAGCTATATTTGTAGCTTCATAAAAAACTGCCGCGAGTTGATAAGATAAAAAAGAGCAAGACAGAAATGCGGTTAAACCAGTCCAGCGCGGCTAAAACAGGCCGCGGAGGTAGGTGGCGGTATCGACTTTGATGGGCATCAGGTAGAGGTTGAAGCCGCGCTCTTTGCAGAACGCCGCCACGCTCCTGCCGAAACGGGTGTTCCATTCCATAGTCGGCTCGAAACTTTTGGGGAAAACAGCGCGGTTGCGGGTTTCCCAATAATTGCGACTGGATTTGGACAGCACGGGCGAGATGCCCCAGAACACGTCTCTGCCTTCGAGGTATTCGGCGTAAATTTCGAGCAGGCGCAGGTCAAAGAAAGGCTGGCTCATAAAACCGCGCGCACCCGCATCCTCTTTTTCACGCAGGTAGTCAAGCTCAAAGCGTATGTTTGCGCGATAGGGATCGAAGGCCGCGTATATATCCAGTTCAGGCATTTCCCGCTTGAGCTTGGCTATAAAAGGCACGGTCTTGGTATCGGGGTACACGGTATGAGCGGAAGCGTCTTTGGGTGGATCGCCCGAAATTACGAGGATTTTCGTGAGCCGTTTTTCCCGGAAAAAAGGCGCGAGGCGGAATGGTTCGTCCATACTGAAATCTATGGCTCTGATATGGGGAATAAACGCCGTGTCCGGAAGACTTTGCGAGAGGGCGGCGCAAGCGTCCCATGAACGCAGGGGAAACCGGAGCATATCCGGTACATTGACAACCGTAACCGCAGGAAAATCCTGCGCCACATTGACGGCTTCCGACAACGCTTCAACACTACGCGGAACCGCTTCAAGCGAGACAATCATTTTTTAAACCTTCTCAAGATTATTTAGAGGAAATACGGGCGTACAACGCCGTAGATTAAAAAAGCTTTAATTCAGCGCGGAAGATAGGCGCGGCTTCGGCGTCCAACGCGGAAAATTTCCTGCCCTCATAGGCAAAAGAGCTGTCATCCAAAACCGCCTTGAAAAGCGCCGCTTCTTCACCCAGTTTGGTTTCCGAGAGGTAGCTGAGGTCAAGCCGCATACCATCCGCACGTATAAGCCGGTCGGCGTCCGTAATATCCTGAATCCACTGCACATAGCGAGCGTTATTCACATGTCCATTGTAGTCTATATCCGAGTAGCATGGAATCCGCGTCCCTGCTGGGAGTAATCCTTCACGGGTCGCTGGATTCGCGGTTTCATCAAGCGCGTCAAGCCCTTCGTTCTTGGGAAGCGGCTCCACGACCGGCTGGGGGCGCAGGGGACGCCGTTTTTCGATATCCAGTACAAGCCAGCCGCTGCGCCCGCGCGCGAGGATCGAGCCGTCCGCGTCCAAAATGTCGTAATCGCGCCGCGCAAAAAGCTTTTCACAGCCGCGGGGCCACGTACGCACAGTTATCTGCTCACGAAATTTCGGGCGGCGTTCAACCACCACACTGATCCGCGACAGAATCCACGCCTGCCCCTTTTCCGCGAGGTCTTCCCGGCCCGCGCCCAGAGAGTCCGCATGACGTATCGCCCCTTCCTGAAAGTAGTCAAAAACCCGCGATAAAGTAAGCCGGTCGGACGCATCCACATCCCCGAACCCTACCGTAATATCCGTCACGCCTATATCGTTCATTTCTTACTCCCTTTCTTTGTATTTTTATCAGAATCGGCAGGCTGGCTAAAAAACTGCAAAAGTTTTACGATGGTATAGATTTTCTTGTAGCACAGCTGTAGTTTTTCAAGAATATCAGTATCGGACAAAGACGACTCCAGCTCCTTCCAGTTTATGATAACATCGTGGGGATTCTTGGATTTATCATCTATAAACGCCTTAAAAAATTTCCCAATAACAATAAGAAGCTGCCCCGCGTTATTGATAATGGACTGGGCGGTCGCATTGATACTTTTGAACAGGTTGTTAGAGTACTTCACGTAGCTCTTTTCATTTTCCGCCTTCATCGTGTAAATCCGCAGCTTATCCCCATATTCGGAAGATGAACCGAGCGATTTGTCAAACGTGTCTATCTTATCCACAATTCCCGACATGTTATGAACAGCTTCCGACATCTGCTGGGAAAGGTTGTTGTTCACCCACTGTCCTTTGACCAAAAAAAGCTGGCAGATTATGTCGATTTCGCTCTTGAAGATCAGCGTCATAAAAGCTTGTAGATAGCGCAGTTCTATGGTATGAGTAAAGCCTTCCAGCTTCCGCGCCTCGTACGGCTCGTTAGCCTCGTCCGTGTAGTTTACCAAGCGGGGAATATTCGTATCGGCGAATATATCTGACGCAAGCACTTTAACAGCCGCGTTCCGCCGCGCCTTGATGATCTTATCAACAGATTCCTGCGCCCCGAAACGCCGTTCTTCAAGCCATGCCGCGGCGATATGCTCTTGAGGTATGTTGGGCTTCACCTGAAACACGGGAGTTTTGTCAACAAACCGCGTTATGAGCAGCAGTATGCTCGAATTCAGCACATCCTGCAAACGCGAGAACATCTTGTTCCAATGGTCAATTGGAACAATCTCCATCTCGCGGTAGTCATTGAGTATTTTGATGGCGAGCTTCCAATCAAGACCCATGTCCATGGCGTACGCCACTTCCATAAAATCCTTGATGCAGTCAGAAATAGTTATGCCCTGCGCCCGCTTAAAATTCGGCTGATAGATGAAGTCATTTTCGGGTAGATCGCTGTCAAATTTTTTGAGCAGAATGAAATAGTTAAAACAGGAAAAGTTAATGAAGCGCAATATGGTATTGTAGCACTCGTCCGCCGCCCTGCTGAGACCCGAATCAAAGGCGTTGAACAGGGCGTCCAAATCTCCTTTTACCTGCGCGCCAAGCTCGTTCGGGTGCAGGTTTTTCCCTTGTTCGGTAATTGCTTCCGGGGTAAGCCGGTCTACAATATCCATGAGGCGTTTATCCATAAAATTTTGCAGCACGCGATCTCTGAGCGCTGATGAAACAGCGGCTTTTTGCAGGGAAAGCTGGGATTTACCCACAAGTTTATAGATCGTGTAAAAGAATCTCGCCAGATCGGGTTCGACTTCCTCGGTTTTCACTTTGAAGAACTTTTTATACCTGCTTTGGCTTATATCCCGCGCCGCCATACGCAGTAGTTTCTTCTTGTTTGCGTCAAGACTTGACGTTGCCCCGAGCTCGCCCGAGAATAGAGCTTGCAACTTTTCAAAGAAAGATAGCGCCATATAAATATGATAAAGAAAAACCGGAGAATCGTCAAGAGGTGTATTTTTTAACGGCGGCTCAATATCTTGACGCGAGGGGGGCGAAAAAATATACTTTTGCCATTATGGGAGCACAAAACAGAAACGCCGGTGGCGCTCCAGATGAAGGCGTTCCGCATGGCGGCGCGCAGGGCGCAGTGGAAATTCTTGACACGACTTTACGGGACGGGGCGCAGGGCGCGGGGGTGAGCTTTTCCGTACACGATATGCTCGCTGTGGCGCGCGCGCTGGACGAACTCGGCGTACGTTGGATAGAGGCGGGCAATCCGGGCGGCGGCGCCAAAGACATGGAGTTTTTCGCCCGCACCGGGGAGTTGAAGCTGAAACATGCGGAAATAGCCGCCTTTGGCTCCACGCGGAGGAAAGGCGCCGCCGCCGCTGATGACGAACTGCTGCGGAATCTGCTCGCCGCCGGTACGCGGACGGTCGTCGTATTCGGCAAGAGCTGGGACCTGCACGTCGCCGAGGTGCTTCACGCCTCGCTTGATGAAAATCTCGCCATGATAGGCGATACCATAGAATTCCTCAAAAAGAACGGACGTATTGTTATCTTCGACGCCGAGCATTTCTTTGATGGCTACGCCGCCAATGCGGACTACGCGCTTTCCTGCGTCAGGGCGGCGGCCGCGGCGGGCGCAGAACGGATAGTACTGTGCGACACCAATGGCGGCGTGTTTCCCGATGACGCGGCGCTTGCCGTAAAGGCAGCGCTCGCGGCAGCGAGTGGCGTACCGCTCGGCATACATGCCCACAACGACTGCGGCATGGCGGCGGCGACGTCGATCCTCGCGGTAAAAGCCGGGTGCTCTCATGTACAGGGAACACTGCTGGGCTTTGGGGAACGCTGCGGCAACGCCGCCTTGTCGGAAATAATCCCCAACATAGAGCTGAAGCTCCGCCGCCCCTGCGTCGCGGGCGGAAAACTGGAACACCTCTTCTCCATAGCCCGTACCGTAGCGGAGATCGCCAACGTGAGCATACCGGATACCATGCCCTACATAGGCGCGGCGGCTTTTTCGCATAAGGCGGGCATGCACGCGGACGGCATCCTCAAAACGAGCCGTTCCTTTGAACACATCGATCCCCACGCAGTCGGCAACAGCCGCCGTTTTCTGATGAGCGAAATCGGCGGGCGTTCCGCCATAGCTGAGAGGGTGAAGAAGATCGAGCCGAGCATCACAAAGGACAGTCCGGTAACGACCGCGCTCATCGCGCGGCTCAAGCGGCTTGAGGCGGAAGGCTGGCAATTTGAGGGCGCGGATGGCAGTTTTGAAATCATGGTCAGGCGGGAACTGGGGAAATACCGCAGTTTGTTCACCATAGCGGCGTACCGCGTAACAAGCGAACATCCAGCAGGCGGGAGAGATACTGCCCTCAGCAGCAATTATTGCCACGCATGGGTGAAAGTGCAGGTTGACGGGAAACAGGAAATCGCCGCCGCCGAGGGCGACGGCCCGGTCAACGCACTCGACGGGGCGCTGAGGCGCGCGCTCCAGCGCTTCTATCCCCAGCTTGAGCAAGCGCGGCTTACGGACTACAAGGTGCGCGTCATAGACGGGAAAGACGCGACCGCCGCCAAAGTGCGCGTGCTGATAGAGTCCACCGACAGCATCCAAACGTGGACAACCGTGGGTGTCTCTACCGACATCATAGACGCGAGCCATATCGCCCTGGTGGACGCCATGGAATACAAAATCATAGCCGACATAGAACGCCGCTTCAAGGTGTATTTATAGGACTACTGACCCGTTTTATATAGCCTCAGCAGCATAGCGTTGGACAGGGATTCTGCGCGTTCAAGGGCGCGGAGTATAACAGGCGCGATCATCGCCGCCGCGCTTGTGATTCCGCGCTTGCCCCCCCGTGAAAGCTGCGCCGTCATGATGCGCTCCGCCTCTTCCGTCAGCACTGGCACGAAACGCAGGCTTATGCCGATGATCATCGCTATGTCCCGCGCGGGCAGTCCCAGACGGGACAACGGAGAGAGAAGCACGTTCACCGCCTTCAGCGTTTCTTTGAGGGGTGTTACGGCTAGGTATAAGCCAAGCTCCGTTATAATAGCCGCGATCCGCAGGACAAAGCCGAGTGAACGCTCCAACTCCGCTTGAGTTATGGAAAAATACGTGAGGAACGCACGGGAAGCGCCTTGAAATTCTCGAAACGGGGCGAAAAGGATGGCACTTGTGTCGTTTTCCCATGAAAAAACGACTTGAAAAAAGACGATAATAAGAAACAGAGGGAACGCCGAAAAAATCCTCTTGAGAAACACCCTCAACGGTATGCCTGCGCCCTGTTTTCCAGCGCACAGCGTAAAACAAAGTGTAATTGCTGGTGCGATCCAACTCCGCAGCATGGAAACCGCCATGAGTGCAAGAAGCGAGATGAGTTTCGCGGCGGGATTGAGTTTTCTGATCTTCGTGTTAACGCGGCGTGGTGCGTCAGACGCGGCGCTTGTGAAACGCCCCGCCGCGGTGAACGCGCCCTCGCGGGCTGTGCGGCGGCGATATTTGGACGGCAACGCCGTTGGCAAAGCCACGGGCTGTGCTGCCGAAAACGGCGCAATGGGCGGCGCGTTGTGTGCCGATGGCGTGGCGAAAACTTCCGCTGGCGTCCCAAACGCGACAACGCACCCTGCCTCCATGACCGCGACGTAATCGAAACGCGCGGCCGCTTCCATGGAGTGAGTCGTAACCACGATGGTTTTACCTTTCGCACGCTGTTCAAAGATAAGCTCCATAACGCGGCGTTTGTTCGCGCTGTCAAGAGAGGCGAGCGGTTCGTCTAAGAGAAGTATGTCAGGATCAAGGGCAAGCACTCCGGACAATGCAGCGCGGCGTTTTTCGCCACCGGACAGCGCAAAGGTCTCTCTGTCCGCGAAATCCACAAATGGGACGCCCGCCGCGTCCATCGCCGTTTCCACCGCCCGTATAAGCGACTCTCCCTTTAATCCCTTATTTCGCGGACCAAACGCCACATCGTCAGCTATATACGTTTCAAAAAGGGCGCTCTCCGGCGACTGTATAGCCAAAACCGCCGTAAATCGCAGATCGCGGAGCTTCACGCGCCGGTCAAGGGTATTGGCTCCCATGACGCGTACGGTACCGGATGATGGCAAAAGCAGCGCGTTGGCGTGTTTGAGGAGTGTAGTCTTGCCGCAGCCGCTCTTCCCCACAAGGGCGACAACACTGCCGCGCGGAACAGACAGGGAAACGCCGCGCAAACCAGATACGGCGGAAGTGCTTCCGGCGGAAACGCTTTCGTCAGGATTCTGATAGTAACGCGAAACGTCTTCAAATTGTAACGCCGGTTCCGCCGCCCGTGCCGCTTCTTGCGACAGAGGCGCGCCAACGGCGGCTAAGGCGGCATCCAGTTCGTCAAGCCAGTCAGGTGTCTTATCCGGCCGCGCAGCTCCACCGCTCGATCCGCCTGCAGCGCTTCCTTCCGGTCATGGGTGATGTGTATAACGGTCTTCCCTCGCGCAACAAGCGCGTCAAAAAGAGCGAGTATGTTTTCCGCCGATTCTGGATCGAGCATAGACGTCGGCTCATCAAAGATAAGAATACTTGGATCAAGGGCGAGAATACCAGCAAGTGCGAGCCGTTGCTTTTCTCCGCCGGACAAAACATGAGGCGGACGGTCGCGCAGATGTTCTAACCCCACTGCCGCGAGCGACGAAGCAACACGCCGTTCCGCTTCGTCTTTGGGCAGACCGAGGTTTTCCGGTCCGAACGCGGTATCCTCTTCCACCGACGCGCCTATAATCTGCGATTCCGGGTCTTGCATCACCACGCCGCACAGGGCGCGTATGCGCTCCAGATGCGATTCCTCCGTCGGATCGAGCGTCTCGCCGTTGGGCGCAAAAACGGCGACTGTTCCGGCGGGCGGCGTCAAAATGCCGGTCAGGCACGAAACCAGCGTACTTTTCCCAGACCCGTTACCGCCAAGCAGAGCAAGGTACTCGCCCGCCTGTATGTCAAGCGTAACGTTACGGAGCGCGCTTCGGCGTTCCCCGGAAGCGGTTTTATACGAGAAAGACAACTTATTAACAGATAAAACAACACTTGACACAGCTACTCCACGTTCCGCAGCTGCTCGCGTATGTTTTCAAGCGCGTCCTTCATAGAGACAACTTCCCGCGTTACCTCAAGAACGCCGCATTTCGATCCTATGGTATTAATTTCACGGTTTATTTCCTGACACAAAAAGTCCAGCTTTTTAGCCGGATGCGCATTGCGCTCGGTTTCTGCCCTGAATTCGGCGAAATGAGACGCGAGACGGGACACTTCTTCGGCTATAGTACTTTTCATCAGAAACGCCGCGATTTCCGCGTATACGCGGTTTTCCACCTCGATCATCCCAACACTGCGCCCCGCTATATCCGCAAAATGCGCGGCAAACCGCTCTTTGATACGTTCCTTGGCAGTGGTCTCGCTTTCGGCGGCGTGTTCCTCCACGGTTTTAAGCGACTGCTCAAGAGAGGACAGGTAACCCATTATCGCCGTCTGCGCCGCCGCGCCCTCCCGCGTCCTGTCCTGGTCAAGCGCAGCGAGAGCGGAACAGAGAAGCGGCTCAAGTTTTTCCCAGTAAAACCCGTCGTCGCGGGACTGCGTGGTTTCCAGAACGCCCTCAAACCCCAATATCATGGACAACGACGGCTTTTCATCCAGCGAGAGTTTTTCGGAAAGGGCGGTCAGTACTTGCAGAAAAGCTTCCGCCGCCTGCTGATTCACGCTGACGGAAATCGCCGCCGTGTCTTTGATCTTCACATAGATTTCGACTTTACCCCGGTACAGAACCCGCGCCGCCTCTTCCCTAATTTTCGACTCTAATCCCGCAATAAGCGAAGGAACATTCACGCCAATCTCAAGCGAGCGGCTGTTGTAGGATTTGATTTCAACGGAGAGCGACACCGTTCTGTCCGCGTCATGTACCGAAGCGGTACTATACGCATAACCGGTCATACTTTTCATAACGGTATGTTACTTTTTTTGAAACGCTTTGTCTATGGCACACGCAATTTCTTTGGACATAGTGGTTGAACCTCGTTTCTTTAGACAGTATAATGTATTATCGTTTTGTAATAGGCGATATAGGAGGGGTGAACAAAATGAAGGGAAAAATCGGGTCATTATGTATTGTTGCGCTTGTGTATATAGCGGCGTTTGGGGCGGGAGGCGCGTTGTTTTTCTTGCTGAAAGGAAGCATACATCCGCTTTTAAACGTATTTCTTGGCACCTTCGCGGCGACGGTTGTCGTATTTCTTTCCAATCTTATATTTAAGAACGCTTCGGTATATGATCCCTACTGGAGCGTACAGCCGGTTTTCATCGCGGCCGCGTTTTACGCGGAAGGCGCGGCTTTTTCTTGGGCGCAGATTCTCACGCTCGCGCCACTGTTGTTCTGGGCGCTGCGGCTCACGGCGAACTGGGCAATAGGCTTTGAAAGCCTTTCGTGGCAGGACTGGCGCTATGTCCGCTTTAAGACGCTCTATCCGAAAATCGCGGAACTCATTGTATTCACGGGCATTATGCTCATGCCCACCTGTCTGGTATATCTGGGCTGCATCCCACTGTGGTTTATGCTGAACGCCGAAAGCAGCGTCCTTTTCCCCGCGCTCGGCGGGGCGCTCATTCTGGCGGGAACTTTGCTTGAACTGATCGCCGATTCCCAAATGCGCGCCTATAAGCGCGACCCCAACCGCGGTCCTTATATCTGTCAGGGACTGTGGAAACGCTCGCGCCACCCAAACTACATAGGCGAGATGACCGTATGGGCGGGCGTATTTGTATCAAGTCTGCACAATTTTCATCCCTTGAGCTGCGCGGGAATAATCTTCATGATCCTGCTGTTCCGTTTCATTAGCGCGCCTATGATGGAGGCGCACATGATGGAAAAAAGTCCTTCATATAAGGAATATCAGGAAAAGACGCGGATGTTTTTGTAAGGGGATGGGTAGATGGCGGCGATTTCAGCGTTCAATTGATTTTCGCCGCCTGAGTGCCGATTGGAATAATTCCTCTAACATACTGTCTGTAAGCGATGGTTTTTATTTATGATAAAGAAAGTGAAAAGCATTTTTCGCAAGCAAACAAATTAATTTCGGGCAAATAATAGCGCCGCATTCACGGCGCTATTTTTGTAATAAGTTAAGGTGTGACGCCGCCAATTACTGTTAAGCGTCCATCAGTCATCGGGGTGACAGAACCTTGCGCTCTTATGTATTCCGTTACCACGTACGAAAGTATAAGCGAAACATTGAAGGGGACGCTCGCTGTTTCCATTATAAGATAGTTGTCGCCGCCGCCCATGATATAATCGTTAGTGCAGAAAGTGTAAACGCGCTTAGGGTCAATAGGCTCGCCGCCGATAGTAAGTTCTCTGATAACGCCCGCGCCTTGGGTCTTGTCAATTGTTACGCGTACATTACTTGAAAATTGAGGAAAGCCGCCCGCGCCTTGCGGGATAGTTGCAATAAAATCAAAAAGTTTAATAATGTTTTCTCCGGTCATTGAAGCGGTAAACAGATAATTTTCAAAAGGAAGTATTGT